>Ga0233425_10000728_pt1 | contig 81812 bp, 75 predicted proteins | sample Watercolumn_Towu_2_FD_181712 | JGI IMG/M metagenome (GOLD analysis project Ga0233425, IMG submission 181712) | Freshwater microbial communities from Lake Towuti, South Sulawesi, Indonesia - Watercolumn_Towuti2014_140_MG | ecosystem: Environmental > Aquatic > Freshwater > Lake | place...
GCAGGAAATACCAAGGAATGTCTTCAAAAACTATCAAAATATCAACCCAACCGGGAAACCAAAGTAATCTATCATTTTATTTACGGACGGGCCTTGGAGAAGACAAATATGCCTTTGGAGGCCTTAGAGCACTATCGTTCCGCCTTCCTTAATGCCCCTCCGGGAGAGCTGCAAGAACTGACCTTTTTGGAAAGGGCAGACGGCAATCTCCGTGTCGGTCATTATAATGAGGCCCGGTTAATTTATAGTCTCTTTTTGACAAAATATAACAAATCAAAATACTTGGAAAGGGCGAATTTGGGAATGGGACGAAGTCTGATAGCCGGTAATATGATTGCTCAGTCCCTCCCGTATTTTGTAAAGGCCGGAGAGAGCCCGGAAGCCTTTTTCGGTCGGGCTGTGACCCTCTCCCGTTTGGGTCGATTTAAAGAATCGAACGAGCAATTTTCACAAGGTATTTCTAAAGATAAAGAGATGTTCCTAGCGTCCGAGGAACACTTTTTTTATTACGGGGACAATTTACATCATCTGGGCAATGACAAAGAGGCGATCGAATATTTGTCCAAGGATATGAAAAGCCCGGTCATGAAAACGAAAGCCCAACTGACCTTAGGTATCATTGCCAAGAAGCAGGGCAAGTTTGATGAGTCAAAAAAGTTTTTTGGATCGGCCCTGGCTTCCTCCGACCGTCAGACCAAACAGAGGGCCCTGCTGGAATTAGCTTTACTACAGGAAGGATTGGGTCGGAAAAAGGAGGCCCGTCAGGGTTTTCAAGAGTATCTCCTGAAATATCCCGACGGAAAGACTAATGAAGAGGTTTTATTGAAACTGGCCAGACTGGAAATTGAGGAGGCCCGTTACGAACAGGCCGGGAAATGGATGATCAAATTAGGGCAGGGTTATGGTCTAAAAAAAGAGACACTCGATGAATTGGAAGGACTGCTATTAACCGTCAAGGAAAAGGAGCCCAAACAGTTGGTCCCCCTTTGGCAGAATTTGGGGAAAAAATTTCTGGACGTCAAAAGGGAAAATTTTCTTATAGTCATGGCCGAAGCCTTGAAAGGAAGCGGAAAGCTCTACCTAGACCTTCACCAGTGGTTGACCGTAAACGGGTCGGAAAAGGTTAAAATCCGGAGTCGTCTTGCCCTGAGCCATTATCAGGTGGAAACAGGAAATCTTTCTTCGGCCTGGGATGGGTTAAAGAAATTAACAGACGAAAAGAATTTGGCCGCAGCCGATGATATCCTCCGCTTAAAGGCCAAAATTTTATTTCATCAGAGTGATCATCAGGGGGCTTGGGATTGCCTGACCTCCTTAAAACAGGTCGTTCTGCAGGACCTTCCCCTGATGGAAGAGACTATCTCTGCGGCGAGGGATAAAAATAAGGCCTTGGATTTTTATCATAAGGTTATCCTGCGACTGGGGGGAAATGCCAACAGCTATATCCGGCTGGCAGATTTATTTTATGAACGGAGGAACACCAAAGAGGCCCTGCGGTATTATCAAAAAGCCTTGGAAAAAGACCCCATGAATGAGTGGGGCTTATTCAGGGCCGCCGGCTTGATAAGCGGGGAACCCGCTCGACAGATGCTTGAACGGGTAAAGGCCGGCAATTCCCGACTGAGTAAATTAGCTGAAATTATCTTAAAAGAAAAAGAAGTGGAAAGAAAAATGGGAGAAATACTCTAATGATTGAACAAGGTTATCTCCAAGAGGCCTTTTCGACATTCACAGCTGCATCGAAGAGTCTGGAGGCCTATTATCAAAAACTGCAAGAAGAAGTTCATTATTTGACCGCTGTCCTCGAGGAAACTAATCATCGTTTATCGGCCGCCTTAAATAGGGCCGAAGAAGCCAAAGATTTTCTCGACGGAATCCTCCAGAGTCTTGGGGAGGCCATTATTGTCCTTGATCCCCAAGAGAGGGTGATTAAGGTCAACCGGGCGGCGGAAGATTTACTGGACAGCACCGGTGCCTTATTAATGGGACGACCTCTGGCGGACCTCGATTTTTCCATTCAAGAAAAAGGCTCTGATACCATACTGGTTACCTCCCGAAGAAAGTTCCAGGTGATCTGTTCCCGTTCTTCTATCCGGGATTCGGAAGGATTGATAAGAGGGTATGTGGTCCTGATTAAGGATATCTCCATGATAAAAGAGCTGGAGATTCAGCGTGATCGCAATAAAAGGCTGATTGCCATGGGAGAGATGGCCGCCAAACTGGTTCATGAAATCCGCAATCCTCTCTGCAGTATTGAACTCTATGCCAGTATGCTGGCTGGAGACCTCCAAGAGACCAGGCACGCCGAATTGGCAACGGGGATATCCCAGGGGATTAAAAGCCTCAATCATGTGATTACGAATATGCATTACTTTGCCATCCCCCAAAAGCCTTCTTTCCGCTGGGTTGATTTTCAGAACATCATGAATGAACTGATTTTTATGCTTCGACCGCTATTCGAGGCCAAACGGATAGACCTCTCCAAGAACTTAAACGGCCAGACCCGGCTTTGGGGGGATGGAGAGCTGATCAAGCAGGCCCTTTTGAATATTTTATTGAACGCCCTTGAAGCCAGTCCGGAAGAAGGGGCTGTTCAGCTTAACCTGAAAAAGGGGGAACAGGACGGAATGATCATTGAAATCAAAGACCATGGACCTGGGATTCCATTGGAATATTTAGAAAGAATTTTTGATCCCTTTTTCAGCTGCAAAGAAAAGGGGTCCGGATTGGGACTCTCTATAACCGCTAATATTATGCAGGCCCATGGGGGGTCCATAAAAGTAAAAAGCGACGCCGAGGAAGGGGCCTGTTTTCAGCTCTATTTCCCTATGGGCGATGCCTCGGAATCAAAGTCAATGGGTGTCGGAGAGAAAAACAGTCAGACCTCTGCCAATGAAAGGATTGACCGATGAATCCTATTTTAGTCGTTGACGATGATCTCCAGATGCGCACGGCCCTGAAAGAAGCCATTTCCCGAATCGGCTTTCAGGCCGTTCTGGCCGGTGACGGTCAGGATGCCCTCCAAAAATTGAGTCAAACCCCTTTCTCCTTGGTGGTCACAGATATGAAAATGCCGAAGCTGGACGGTCTTTCTTTATTAAAAGAAATTCGTCGACGAATCGGTAATCTGCCGATCCTGGTGATAACAGGGTTTGGAACCATCCAGGATGCCGTGGATGTTATGAAAGAGGGGGCCTCGGATTATCTGTTAAAACCCTTTTCATTTGAAGCACTGATGGCCAAAATCCGTTCTTTGATGGAGCGCTTTCAGCCGGAGAAGGAATTAATCACCGAAAATCCGAAGATGTTGCGGGTGTTGAAAATCGCAGAGGAAGTGGCCCTCAGCGATACTTCCATCTTGATTTACGGAGAAAGCGGAACGGGCAAAGAGGTTCTGGCAGGGATTATTCACAAGAAAAGTCAAAGGAATAATAAGACTTTAGTGGCTATAAACTGTGCGGCCATCCCGGACAACCTTATGGAATCGGAGTTGTTCGGCCATGAAAAGGGGGCCTTTACCGGTGCAACGGAAAAAAAGATCGGAAAATTTGAGTTCGCCCATCATGGGACCATTCTCTTGGATGAAATAGGGGAAATGTCTCTTAACCTTCAAGCCAAACTATTGCGTGTCCTACAGGAAAGGGAAATTACTCGAGTAGGGGGGAATCTGTCCATTCCCATCGATATCCGGGTAATCGCCACCACCAACCGGGACTTGTACGAGGAAGCCCTGGAAGGTCGATTTCGAGAGGACCTTTTCTATCGCCTTAATGTCTTTCCCATTCAGATTCCTCCCTTACGGGAACGACCGGAAGATATTGCTTTGTTGGCCCGTCATTTTTTGGAAAGATTTTCCAAGGTCTTGGGAAAAGACATTCAAGGGTTCAGCGACCAGGCCCTGGAGGTTTTACTTGAGAAACCCTGGAGAGGAAATGTCCGCGAACTTCAGAATACCATTCAGCGTTCGGTTCATCTCTGCCGGGGGAAGGTGATTGATGTCTCCGATTTTTTGATGGAGGTCGAAAGGCCTTCGGCCTCCCCTAACGGGGGAAAGATTAAGGATATTGAAAAAGATATGATTTTGAAGACGTTGAAAGAGGTCCAGGGGAATAAAACGAAGGCCGCCAAAATTTTAGGCGTCAGTGTCCGGACGGTGAGGAATAAACTCCATGAGTATGGGAATTTTTTTCCTATCGCCTCGGCGGAATAAGCAGGGAATATCCCCAATTCCTTTGAAATAATGGTTTTCCTCATTGGCATGATTTTTGTATTTTATCGGCAGGAAAGGACCAGCAGATGGACAAAGGCTTTCAAATATTAGAACAGATACTCAAGGCCAGTACCTTCCGCCACAAGGTCCTGGCGTCCAATATCGCCAATGTCGATACGCCGGGATATAAGGCCAAGGAAACGACTTTTAAAGAGGCATTAAATAATCAATCCATAGGGTTGAGTCAGACAAGTCCCCGGCATATACCCGTCGGTACTGCTTCCCCGGGAGTAGGAGGAATGATCGTAGTGGAACGGCCTTCGGCAGAGGATGGAAACAATGTGGCCCTGGATATGGAGTTGGCTAATTTGACAGAGAATGCCCTTTTGTATCAGGCCGGAGTCACACTTTTGACGAAGAAGATTCAGATGTATAAAACAGCCATCAGAGGAAACTAATTATGGATAGTTTTGCCATTTTTAAAGTGAGTGCTTCAGCCTTGGACGCTCAAAAGGGACGGATGAATACCATTGCTTCCAATATGGCCAATATCCATTCCACTCAGACCGAAGCCGGAGGACCGTATATTAAGAAAGAAGTCATCTTTTCTCCCCTGCCGATCGGAGCGGAAAATCCGACGCCTTTGGAGGGGGTTAAACTGGCCCAGGTCGTCGATGGCAAGGATCCCATAAAAAAAATCTATGATCCTGCTCATCCCGATGCCGATAAAAACGGTTTTGTTAACATGCCGAATATTAATCTTATGGAAGAAATGGTCAATATGATGATGGCCAGCAGGGCCTATGAAGCCAATGTGACGACCTTTAACATGTCCAAAAGCATGTTTCTAAAGGCCTTAGAACTAGGGAGGGTCTAATGACGGAGATCAAAGGAGTCGGGTCTATCCAGGGTTTAAACAGCCTTCAGGGAAAAACCGGTCACTCGGAAAAAGGAGAAAATTTTGACGGTCTCTTGAAAGAGGCGATTACGAAAGTCAACTCGGTGCAAAACGAGGCGGAAAAGGCCATCCAAGAATTGGCCAGCGGAGGCGATATTACCAGTGCCATCATTGCCATGGAAAAGGCCGATATGTCTTTCCAGATCATGACTCAGGTCAGGAATAAGTTAATCAGTGCCTATGAAGAGGTCATGAGGATGCAGATTTAATTCAGGAGAAGGCCGTGAAGGACCTCAAGGATAGGGAATTCCAAGAGACAAACCTTACGAGAACACCTTCCCGGACCAAACAAATCCCCGGGAACAAGAGAAGAGGCGGAACGTGGCAAATCTAATAGACCTTATAACAAATTGGCCGTTAAAGAAAAAGATAAGTCTCCTGATCCTAGTCGGGGCAACCGTCGCCAGTATGGTCTTCATGTTGTCCTGGGCCCAGAAAGCACCTCTCCAAATCCTTTATTCCAATGTCAATGAAGTCGATTCGGGTCTGATGATTCAAAAATTGAAAGAACTGAAAGTCCCCTATAAAGTGGAAGGCGGGGGGATTTATGTTCCGTCGGACAAAGTCTACGAGTTGAGACTGCAATTGGCCGCCCAAGGATTGCCCCAGGGCGGGGGAATCGGTTTTGAAATTTTTGACAAAACAAGTTTCGGCACTTCCGATTTTGTTCAAAAATTAAATTATCGCCGGGCCTTACAGGGAGAACTGTCACGAACTATCCAGGCCTTGGCGGAGATTGAAAGCTGCCGGGTCCATTTGGCTGTGCCGGAAAAAAATTTTTTTCAGGAAAAGGAGTCCAAAACAAGCGCCTCGGTTATGTTAAAATTAAAATCCGGCCGAACCCTTTCTAAAAACCAAGTCCAGGGGATTGTTCACCTGGTTTCCAGCAGCGTGGAGGGATTAAGTCCTCAGGAGGTTACGGTGATTGATAACCGGGGCGGCATGTTGACTCGTCCGGTTCAAGATGGAGATGCCCAGGTCAGCAATAACCAATTAGAATTGCAGAGGGCCTACGAGAAAGAGGTGGAGTCCTCCGTTATCAAGATCCTGGAGCCGGTGGCCGGGAAAGATAAGGTTAAGGTCAAAGTTTCGGCGGCCCTTGATTTTACACGGACTGAAAAGACCGAGGAAAAGTTTGATCCGAACGGGCAGGTTGTTCGCAGTGAACAAAAAAACCAAGAAAAGTCTATGAGCGGGGCGGCAGGGGGCGGTGGCGTCCCGGGGACCACCTCGAATTTGCCGAATAAGAAATCTGCCCAAACCGCCCCCTCCGGTAGCGGCGGCGCCTCAACCCAGAAGCAGAGTGAAGTGATCAATTATGAAGTCAGTAAGGTCGTCAACCGGGTCATTAGTCCGTCCCAGGAATTGAAAAAGCTTTCGGTCGCCGTCCTGGTTGATGGTTCCTATAGCCTTCCTCAGGGAAGCAAGGCCAAAAAATATTCGGCCCGGACCGAGGAAGAGTTGAAGCGTTTTGAAGAGTTGGTTAAAAAAGCGGTGGGATTTTCTTCCGAGAGGGGCGATGAAGTCCGGGTAGTCAATATGCCTTTTGAAACGGTGGCCGTTGAAGAACTCCCCGACAGCGGACGGGATTATTGGCCTCTTCTCCTTTCCGCAGCCCGCTATCTCGGCCCAATCTTAGCCTTTATGGTCGTTTTTCTGTTTGTTTTAAAACCGTTGACCAAGGAATTACTGGCCCCGGCAATCAACCAGACCAGGGCCCAATCCTTGTCCCTTCCTCACCCGGTCCCTGAAATTCCAAAGCCGATCGATAACTCGGAAGTCAAGGCCCTGACCATGAGTGATGACGTTCGGAATTGGGCTAAAACGCACCCGGATCAGGCCGCTTCCCTGATTAAAGGCTGGACCGAGGAGGCCTAAATGAATTACAGCGGGATCGAGAAAGCGGCCATATTCTTAATGTCCGTCGGGGAGGACGCGGCCGCTGAAATCATGAAAAATCTGGATGTAAAACAGGTAGGAATGATCACTTCCTGTATGAGTCGTTTAAAAACCTTAAAGAAACAAGATGTGGATGACGTTTTTGTCGAGATAAACTCGAAAATCTCCGATGGGAGTGTACAACTGAGCGGCGACGATTATGTGAAGAAAGTTTTACAGAAGGGCTTAGGCGAAGAAAATGCCGCCAAAATAATGGAACTGGCCGCCAAGGAAACATCCTTGGATGCCCTCAAATGGGTAGACCCCAAGACCCTTTCTAATTTTCTCATGACCGAACATCCCCAGACGTCCGCCCTGATCCTGGCTTTGCTGGATTCGGCCCAGGCCGCTGAAGTACTCACTCGACTTCCGGAAAACCTCAAGGAAGATGTAATCCGACGGATTGCTACAACCGAAAAGATCCCGGAAAGTGCCGTGAACGAACTCGAGGAAGTGTTAAGGGGCCAATTGGATATTAATAAAGGCAAGGGCAGAAAAATAGGCGGCATAAAGGCGGTGGCCGAGATACTGAATCACAGCGACCGTTCAACCGAACAAATGGTCCTGGAAAGAATTGAGAAAGAAAATCAAAAACTGGCCGATTCGATTCGTCAATTAATGTTCGTCTTTGACGATCTGGTTCAGGTGGATGATAAGGGCATTCAATCCATTCTGAAGGAAGTCCGGACCGAAGACCTTTCCCTGGCTCTGAAGACCGCTGCTGCCGGTCTAAAAGAAAAAATATTCAGGAATATGTCTCAACGAGCCGCGCAGATCCTTAAAGAAGAAATGGAAACGAGGGGACCAGCCAAGGTCTCGGAAGTGGAAAAGGCCCAGCAGACGATTGTCAAAATAGCCCGACGGCTGGAGACGGAAGGGAAGATCGTCATCGGCGGGCGAGGGGGAGATGAACTCGTCGTCTAAAAAGTTAATCAAGGAAAGTCAGGCCTCCGCTTATTCCATGCCTTATTTGGAAGGCGATGGGTCGGGCTATCATAAGTCGACACGGCCACCGAAGAAAACTCCGGAGATGATTGAACGGGAGGCCTTTGAAAAAGGGTTCGCTTCCGGAGAACAGGCCGGCTTTGAAATGGGACGTCAAAGGGCTGACGTAATGATAACCCGACTGGAAACCATATTTAATGAACTGACTTCCTTAAGAGAGAAGATCATCAAGGACCTGGAACCGCAGGTCATTCTTCTGGGGATAACCTTGACCCGAAAAATCCTAAAAGAAGAATTATCCCTACGCCCTGAAATTATCGCCCAGATGGTCAAAGAAGGCTTATATAAAATAAGCCGAACCGGAACGGTCTCCATCCGGGTCAACCCTTCTCTTTTAGACTTCCTGGGAAAGAAAAAAGAAGAATTTTTAAGTATTTACCAAGATATACAGTTTGAGACGGACAACCAACTCCCGGAAGGAGGCGCAGTCGTCTCTTGTCTTTCCGAGGAAGTCCAGACTGATCTTGATTTTCAACTTTCCAATATCATCGAAGAACTGAGAACCAAGGCCGGAAATGGTTAATTTAACCCCCTTCCTGGAAACGATACAGCAGGCTGAACCGCTACCGGTTTTCGGACGGGTTAATGAAATAACCGGAATCCTGATCAAGGCCATGGGATTAAAGGTTTCTGTTGGCCAGGTCTGCAAAATTTATCTTGAGGACGGGCCTTCCCTGGAAGCTGAAGTGGTCGGCTATAAGGATGGAAAAACGTTGTTGATGGCCTCCAGTGAACTGGCCGGTCTAAAGCCGGGAAGTCGCATCCTGCCTTTTGGCGAAAAGGTCTCGGTTCGGGTTGGCAGCGAGATGATCGGGAGGGTGGTGAATGAACGCGGTGAGCCGTTGGATGGAAAGGGTTTTATTCACGGGAAGGATTTTCCTTTGTTTTCGATCCCCCCTAATCCGTTAAAAAAGCAAAGAATCACTGAACCGATTGATTTAGGGATACGGGCGATTAACGGATTATTGACCGTTGGGAAGGGCCAGCGGATGGGGATAATGGCCGGTAGTGGTGTGGGCAAGAGCGTTTTGCTGGGCATGATCGCCAAATATACCGAGGCCGATATTAATGTCATCGCCTTGATAGGGGAGCGGGGAAGAGAGGTTCGTGAATTCCTAGAAAAGGATCTGGGGGAAAAGGGGCTCCAACGTTCGATCGTCGTCGTCTCCACATCCGAACAACCTCCTTTGGCCAAAGTCCGGGCGGCCTTTACGGCAACGGCCATTGCCGAATACTTTCGAGAAACCGGGCGGGATGTCCTTCTGCTGATGGACTCATTAACGCGTATTGCCATGGCCCAGCGGGAGATCGGACTGGCCATCGGGGAACCGCCGACGACGAAAGGGTATACCCCTTCCGTCTTTGCTCTTCTGCCGAAACTCCTGGAACGTGTCGGTAACGACGGAGGGAAAGGCAGTATAACCGGGTTATTTACCGTTCTGGTGGAAGGTGATGATTTGACCGAACCGGTAACGGATGCCGTCCGTTCCATTCTGGATGGCCATATTGTCCTGTCGAGGGATTTGGCTACGGAAAACCATTATCCGGCGATCGACGTCTTGAATTCGATCAGCCGGGTCATGCCGGATATCGTTGATTTCAAACATAAGGCCTATGCCGGAAAATTTGTTGAAACCCTGGCCCGATATAAAAAAATGGAAGATATGATCAATCTGGGAATGTATAAGGAAGGGTCCAGCCAGCAGGTTGATTATGCCATCTCCATGATCGAAAAATTAAAAACCTATCAGCGCCAGGGTATGGATGAAAAGAGGGATTTTTCCGATTGTCTTCAAGGACTCTATTGTTTATTTGATACCCCTTAATCTTCATCTGGATGGCCCCCATGTCTCAACGAATTAAATCACTGTCCCGTATTTCCCGATTGATCGACCATCAGAAAGAAGTGGTTGAAATGGAGGTCCTCCAAATCCAGAAGAGACTCCACTATGAGAAAAACCTTTTGGCGGACCTGGAAGGCCGGCTGGAGGAAACGATTCGCACCTTCGAAAAGGATAGTCATGAGAAAGGGATTATTTCCAGCCGGGAAATGGCTTACCTTTACGGGATGTCCTCCTTTTTGAGTCATAAGATTGAGCGGCAAAACCATGAGGTTCTGCAGGTAGACCAGGAATTGAAAGTCCAGGAGGCCATTTTGCTGGCGGCCTATCGGAAAAAGAAAGTCTTTGAAATATTTAAAGACAAAGTGGTTATGAAGGAAAATAAAGAGGTTAACCGTTTGGATCAGAAATCCCAGGATTTTTTTAACCTGGTAAGCGGGCAAGGTCGATGAGACGGAAGAACTTTTTTCCGGCGCTTCGAATAATAGGTGTCGGGTTATTGATGATCCTGGAGCTGACCGGAGCAGACGTTTTCGGACAGGGAAATCCGGTTAAATCGGCCGACCAGAAACAGCAGGACTTGATCGAGAAAGAAGGACGACTCCGCAAGGAAGAAGAACGGCTAAAGAGCATTGAAAAAGAAGTTGATGCGAAAATTCAAAAATTGAATCAGTTGCTGGCTCAAGTCGAAGAGGGGCTGAAAAAGATCGAAAGTCTTAAATCCGATCGAATCAACCACCTGGTCAAATCTTTTGAAGCGATGCCTCCGGAAGAGGCGGCGGTCAGATTAGTCAATCTGGGGAAACCGCTTTCGCAGCAAATATTTTATAAGCTCAATACCAAGAAAGCCGGAGCTATCTTGGCTCAAATGGATCCCCAGAGGGTCGCTGACTTTAGCGAAGGTCTTAAATCCGATCGAATCAACCACCTGGTCAAATCTTTTGAAGCGATGCCTCCGGAAGAGGCGGCGGTCAGATTGGTCAGTCTGGGGAAACCGCTTTCGCAGCAAATATTTTCTAAGCTGAATACCAAAAAAGCCGGAGCCATCTTGGCTCAAATGGATCCTCAGAAAGTGGCCGACTTTAGTGAAGGGATCACCACGCCCAAGAAAAAAATTCCTACTCAATGAACTTTTTTCCCGTCCCAGCCATCCCGATTATTATTTAGTAACCCTTTCCTGACAATCAGAAATCCTCAGCGAGAGATTCTTTTTCGTTTGCCCAAAAAAGCTGTTATTAAAAATTAATATAATCAATAAGTTAAAAGGTTGAGGGCAAATATCGCCCCCTAAATGACCGGAAGGGTGCCTTGAGGTGAATTGTTTTTAAGTTTGGCATGGTAATTGATTTATCCATGGCTAAAGGGCCCGGCATTCATCCCGCACCTTCAGCGCCTCGATGAAGATGCGACCGGAAAGGAACCGGGGTAAAGGGTTTGAAGGAATTAACTTTTGCAGCCAAAAACCGGGATAGAATATGAATCTTGATAAAACAGCATGGCCAAATAAGATCAGGTCCAGCAGAAAGGGGTCTATCAGCAGCCCCGGACAGCCCTCTAACAATGAATCCCCTTCAGCGGATTTTTTTGAAGAGGTCTTGTCAAAGGTAGAAGCGTCCTCTTCCAAGGCCCCGGAACGTCTTAAGGGATCAAAAAAATCATTGGCTGTTAGGGAAACGACGGAAGAAAAAATGGTCGATCCTGCTCCCGCAAAGAGGACGGCCTCCCTACATCGATCCTCCTCTCAAAACGCTGCCCCGGGTGAACCGGAGAAGTCCGGCTCAAAAGAGAAGGAAAACCCCTTAATCACTGATGATCAAGATAACAAGAATTCCCCGTCAGATCTTCAGGCTGTTTCCGCAACAGTCGGATCAAAAGACGCACTATCCCTCCAGAAAAAAAATACTAACGGACAGGCCTTCGATCAGGCAGAGCTGGGCGGGGTCGATGGGGAAAAAGGGGGATCGTCTAGACCCTCTGATCCGATGATCCCGAGACTTGTACCGACCCAAGAGCCCCAAACCAACCCAAATAATCTTTACGCCCTTTGGATTGGTAATCCTATAGAAGGAAAGGACGGGCAACCCGACTTTTCTGCTCCGATGGCTGTGATCCTGGCAGGGGCCGATGAAGCCTCGGTCAAAGGGGATACCCTGAAAAGTCTTAACGGTGGCGATTTTCTGAACGGAAAAGGAGTGCAGACCCTTCCAGAGCCTCTTTCTGGAGAAGGGATGGGGAACCTCAGATTGCACGAAGAGGGGAGCGCGGAAAAGTTCGGGAGTATTGAACTATCGGCTTTGTTGAGTGCTTTCCTGACCGGAGCTAATGGTCAAACCATCAAAGGGGATTTGCTGAAGAACCTAAGTGGTGGCGACCTTCTGAACGGAAAAGGAGTGCAGACCCTTCAAGGGCCTCTTTCTGGAGAAGGGATGGGGAACCTCAGATTGCACGAAGAGGGGAGCACGGAAAAGTTCGGGAGTATTGAACTATCGGCTTTGTTGAGTGCTTTCCTGGCCGGAGCCAACGATCAAACGGTGAAAGAGGATTTGTTGAAGAACCTAAGCGGTGGCGACCTTCTGAACGGAAAAGGAATGCAGGCGATTCAACGGTCTCTTTCTGAAGAAGGGATGGGCAACCTCAGATTGCACGAAGAGGGGAGCACGGAAAAGTTCGGGAGTATTGAGCTATCGGCTTTGTTGAGTGCTTTCCTGGCCGGAGCCAACGATCAAACGATCAAAGGGGATTCGCCAAAAATCCTCAATATTGACGAACTCATCAAAGGAAAAGGAGTCCGGACCATTCTAAATGTTCCGCCTTCTGAAACAACCCCGGAGACCCATGCATTCCAAAGCAGTTCAAAAGAGACTCAAGGACCGGTACTAAATTTAAAAGTTGATGAACCCGAATCTGCAAGGGCAATGGAAAAGTTGGCCGACGCCTCGAAACTCCCCTCCGAGGGAACCCTGAAAATAGCTCCGATCCCCTTAGAACCCCTCAAGGCCGGTCAAAATTCAGCTCATTTATTAGAAAAAGAGAAAAGCGGTTTCAGTGATTCCTCTGGTGCCGGAATAGTCAATGGGGGAATCAAAGAAGAGGGACAGAATAAAGGAATCGGGAAAAGCGTCCCTCTCCCCCAGGCTCACCTCTTTTCAACCGGGGATGGAACCGAACAGAGCCAACCAGGAACGAAAGAAGGAGAGGAGTCCTTATTAAATAACTCCTTGCTGCCGCTAAAAAATCCAACCCTGATAAAAATTCGGGAGGAAATAAAGTCGGCACTGGATCGGCAGACTAATTTTCTTGACCCGGCCAGTAAGCCCGGATGGAATAGTCCGGAGCAACAAGGAGAAAAGCCACCGGTGAACGCTCCAACCGCCAGCGCTGCTCCGGGAATCGGTCTTGCCGTGGAAAAAACGGCGATTTTTAGACCTCAGTCGTTCGGCCATGCTCCGGCGGCCTTGGCCCTGGGTTTGTCGGCGGATCAGACGTTTGTCCTTAAAAAATACAGTCCCTCTTCCTTGGAGGTCTCCCTGGAGCCGGAAGGACTTGGCACATTAAATGTCGAATTAAAGATCGTCAACCATCACCTCAATGCCCAGATTACGGTTAACGATTTTCAAGGAAAAGAACTATTGGAAAAAAACCTGCCCCAGCTTTTAGCGGATTTGAATAAAGGTGGTCTGCAGATTGGGGAATTCTCCGTTTCCTTAAGAAACCAGGGGAGGGACCCGCAGGCCGATTTCATTGAGCACCCTGCTTCCAGGGGTCAGCCCACGGCGCCTCTGGAGGCCGCTGCCAGGCCTGTTCGCTCCGACAACCATTTGATTCATATCATCATATAAAGGAGGCACCCATGGCCATTAATGTTATAAACGGACTGAGTACCGGAACCAATTCATCAACCAGTGTCATACCCAAGACGGATATTGATAAAAATACGTTCTTGAGGCTGTTTACCAAGCAACTGCAATATCAGGATCCTTTAAATCCCATGGATGCCAGTTCCTTTACGACCCAGTTGGCCCAATTCTCTTCCCTGGAACAACTGTATAATGTGAACACCAACTTAAATTCCATGATTGCGGCCCAAAAGTCACTCCTGACCAGTATCTCCTCCGGTTTGATCGGTAAACAGGTGACCATGAAAGACGGGTCCAGCGCCAAGGTTAGTGGAGTTAGCTTTGACGGGACGAATACCAATATCATGCTCGATAACAATAAATCGGTTTTGTTTACCGATATCAAACAAATTTCAGCTTAAAGGAGGCTAGAATATGTTAACATCATTGTATACCGGGATCAGCGGGATGGGGGCCGAAAGTACGGCCTTGGCCGTTATTGGGGATAATATTGCCAACCTGAATACCAATGGATTTAAAGCCGCCCGTGTCAGTTTTGGCGATGTCCTGAGCCAGTCCATCAATGGTGGCTCGGGATCAAATCAGATCGGTCGCGGGGTCGTTGTTAACAGGGTTTCCGGATCATTTACCCAGGGTTCTTTCGAGTCCACCGGGAATGGACTGGACCTAGCCGTTGACGGAGACGGCTTTTTCATCGTCAGCAACGGCTCAGCCAATTATTTCACTCGAGCCGGGCAGTTCTCCTTGGACAAAGAAGGGACCGTAGTCAATACCGACGGCGCGGCCTTGCAAGGGTTTCTGACGGATAGTACCGGGAAAGTAACCGGAACAAGGGGAGACATCACCTTTTCCGGCCAAAACAGCCAGGCCAATGCCACCACTAATGCCTCGATCAACGTCAACTTGAACTCCTCCGATGCTATCCAGACCACGGCCTTTACCCTGGGGGCCAATAGTGACTCTCCGGCCAACTATGATGAGTCGACGACCATCAAGGTTTATGATAACTTAGGGGCGGCCCATGATGTGACCATGTATTTTGAGAAGACGGCCACCAGCACCTGGGATGTCCATTATGTTTCGGAGGATCCGACCAATTCCTCAAAATTGATCGAAGCAGCCACGACCCAAACCTTGACCTTCGGGACCGACGGGTCTTTGACCGACGATAACAGTTCTACGGCCATTGACCTTGACTTGGGGGGAACGACAACCCAGAGTATATACTTTGATTTTGGGACCGGCACGGCGGAACTGACCGGGGCTACAGGCTTCGATGGGACGACCCAATTTGCCGCCCCCTTCAGTGTTATGAAGTTAAGCCAGGATGGGTATGGGGCCGGTACGGTGGCCAGCATCAGCATCGGTGAAAGCGGCATCATCACCGCCAGTTTTACCAACGGTCAATCCAGGGTCGTCGGCCAGGTGGCCTTGGCCAAATTTCTGGACCCGGCCAGTTTGAATAAGTTGGGGCGAAATCTGTATGCCGAAACTTATGATTCCGGCCAGCCGGTCATCGCCAATCCTCAAACCTCGGGCACAGGACGGGTCTTGGCCAATACCCTGGAATTAAGCAACGTCGATCTGGCCCATGAGTTCGTTAAACTGATCTCGGCCCAGAGGGCCTTTCAGGCCAACTCCCGGATCATCACCACCACCGACAGTATTATGCAGGAACTGGTCAATCTTGTCCGGTAACAGGGAGAGTCAATAATTTGTCTTAGAATCTGGTGAAGAGGAAGGGAGATATTCCCTTCCTCTTCTGATTACCTGAAAGATTTTTTCCCCGGAGAGAAGCCAAGCTCCGGGATAAGAAACTGTTTCTTTATGGCACTTCTTCTTTTGTTCCCTCCCGTCCCCGAAGATTAGCTCCCCCTTGCTCTCGCCTTGTTCTGCGGCAATATGAACGAAGAGTCGCTTTTTTGACGCCTTCGACCCAGGGCGTTAGTTCTTTTCTGAAAAAACATTATATTTCAATAGGTTTTAATTCGGCATGATATTTGAATTATTGAGTGTCAATCCCAAACCTTTCCGTTTCAACCCGCCAGGGTGGGGTTTAGGAGAAGGTTAGAATAGCCCGAAATAAATTTTAACCTGGAAAGAATCCTTTTTTTAAAAAAAAAAGAACCAGCAAATCATACGAGGTGAAGGAGAAGGCGTGGAAGAAGAAAAAGGCGATATTCTCATCGAAGGAACCAGCGGAGAGCCCAAAGCTCCCTCCAAAGGGCTGGGGAAAAAACTGATTATTATCTTAAGCGGGCTCATAATCATTTTGGGTGTCGGGGGGTACCTCGGCTATACCATGTTCTTCCAAGATAAGGGAAAGGGAGAAAAACAAGGGCAGAAGGAGAAGAAGGGCAAGGAAAAAATGATCCTCATTCCTCTGGATCCTTTTATCCTCAATCTGGCCGATCCCGGACGCCATTTAAAGGTGGCCATCCAGTTGGAATTGGTCGATGAGAAAGAGGAGCCGAAGGTCAAAGAACGCATTCCTAAGCTCAGAGATATCATCATTATGTTGTTGAGCAGCAAGACTCTGGAGATGGTCTCTTCTCCGGAAGGAAAATTTCAATTAAAAGACGAAATCTTGCTGCGGATCAACCAGGCCATGGAAAAAGAGATGTTCAGAAATGTTTACTTTACGGATTTTGTGATGCAATGAATACGCTACTTTCACAAGATGAAGTCGATGCCCTATTAAGGGGCATGGATTCCGGGGAAATTGAAACCGAGACCAATAAGGGGCAGGACACGGGTGTTCGGAGATTTGATTTTACCACTCATGAACGGGTTATTCGAGGCCGGATGCCCGGTTTGGAAATGGCCAATGAACGGTTCGGCCGCTTTTTCCGCAATTCCATCTCCTCGATCATCATGAAATTTATTGATGTCCAGATTCACGGCCACTCATTGATTAAATTCGGGGAATTTATGCGGACCCTTCCCCTGCCTTCGAGCATTAATATTTTTAAAATGGAACCGCTGAAAGGGTTTGCCCTCTTTGTCATTGAAGCCCCGATGGTTTTTGCCTTTATCGATTATTTTTTCGGCGGCGGAAGCAAGCCCTGGGTGAAAAGTGAAGGCCGTTATTTTACTCAAATCGAACAGAAAGTTATTAAAAAGATTGTCGATATCGCCCTGGCCGATCTGGCCACGGCCTGGCAGGGGGTCGTTTCTCTGCAGCCCGAGCATGTCGGCTCGGAGATGAACCCTCAATTCGTCACCATTGTGACCCCATCGGAAGCGGTCATTAAGATTGAAATTCATATTGAGATTGAAAATTTTGTCGGCAAAGTGCATTTCTGTATCCCCTATTCGGTGATTGAGCCGATTAAAGACAAATTGTTTTCCGGAATTCGTAGCGACACCATGTCCCAGGATCACCGATGGATTGCCCGATTGAGTGAAATCCTCAAAGGATCGTTTGTTAATCTTGATGTCCAGATCGGAAGTACCGAATTGACCTTGGGAGATCTGGTCACCATGGAAGTCGGCAATGTCTTGACCTTGAATACGTCGGTGTCCGATGAGTTGACCGTCCAGGTGGAAGGTGTGCCGAAAATGAAAGGAAGTCCTGGAGTGAGTCGGGGGAACCAGGCCATAAAAATTACCAAATTTATTGAAGCAATATCTTAGGAGGTGGCATGGATCAGAGTTTGGAAAGCAGAGAGCAGGAACAGGTTTTTGGAGAACTGAGCGATAATAAATCCTCAGGCGTTGGGCGGGATTTAGGATTTCTTTTAGACATCCCCCTGCTCGTTTCAGTTGAACTGGGGCGGACCAGAATGCTGATCAATGATCTTTTACAGTTGGGACAGGGCTCGGTGGTCGAACTTGATAAACTGGCCGGGGAACCGATGGAAATTTATGTCAATAGCCGTTTAATCGCCCGGGGTGAAGTGGTCGTGGTCAATGAAAAATTCGGGGTTCGTCTGACCGACATCATCAGCCCGGCTGAAAGGATAAAGCAACTTAAATGATAGACAGCACCTTATCATTTGTTACCGCTTTGATCGGGATTGTTTTGTCGTTGGTTTTCTTTGGGATCATTTACCGGCGCAAGCAGAAACAATCCGGAATTATTAATCTGGTGGCCTATCAGTCTTTAGGATCCAAAAAGGGGGTGGCCGCCTTACAGATCGGCCGGGAAATTCTTTTAATCGGCGTGATGCCCAATGGGTTACGGGTTCTGAAAACCTTGGCGGTTAAAGAACTTCAGAAAATAGAAGAGACCCCTTCGGACCGGCTCGACAAATTACGTAAAATGAGTGAGGACTTAGATGAATAGTCCAACCGATATCAGCAAGATTTTTGATTTGAACAATCCCGTCGTCTCGGTTCTTTTTATCATCAGTCTCCTCTCCTTTCTGCCGGCCATTCTGGTCATGGTAACCTCTTTTACCCGGATTGTGGTTGTCCTCTCTTTACTGCGCCAGGGGCTCGGGGCCCAACAAATCCCGCCCACGCCCGTTATCATTGGTCTTTCCCTTTTCCTGACCCTTTTTATCATGTCGCCGACCATCAATGCCATAAACAAGGATGCCATTCAACCCTACACAGAGAAAAAAATATCCTTTAGTGAGGCCTTTCAAAGGTCGGAGCCTTCCATTAAAAAATTTTTACTGAAACAGACCCGGCCCAAGGATATCGCCCTGTTTGTTAAACTTTCCAAGGAAAATGCCCCGGCTAAACCGGAGGAGGTGTCCTTAAAAATTTTAATACCGGCTTTCGCCATCAGTGAACTGAAAACCGCTTTTGAGATCGGTTTTATGATTTTTCTCCCCTTTCTCTTGATTGATATGGTGGTGGCCAGCGTCTTGCTTTCCATGGGCATGATGATGCTTCCACCGGTCATGATTTCTCTGCCCTTTAAACTCTTATTGTTCGTCCTAGTGGACGGCTGGAACCTGATAATCGGTTCACTTGTGAGGACATTTCAATGAATACAGAAATCTTGAAGGGAATATTTCTTGACCTGTTTATGACCATCGCCTTGTGTGCCGGTCCGATTCTTTTGGTCAGCTTGCTGGTCGGTTTAATCATCAGCTTTTTTCAGGCGGTGACCCAGATTCAAGAGTTTACTTTAACCTTCGTCCCGAAAATCGTAGCCGTCTTTATCTGTTTTTATTTTTTGTTGCCCTGGATGACCCGGATGGTTACCCAATATACCACCAACATCATTGAAAATCTTCCATTGTATGTCAAATAGGGCCGCTCGGAGAGGACCAAAAGCGGACGGCCGAGGATAATCCATTTGAACAGTCCCACTATACTCGCCGAATATTTTGTCAATTTTTTGATCATCTTAATCCGCTTGAGCATCATTATGGCCTTTTTACCTTTTTTCAGCGGCAAACAAATCCCCCGGCAATTCAAAATCGGAATGGTCATTGCCATGGCCTATGTCCTCTCTCCGATTGTTAACATTGACCGAAAGGCCTTAGACCTTCCGGTGCTTCTTATTCAGGAGGTCCTTCTGGGAATGGCCATCGGTTTTGCCGTCCGCTTACTCTTCTGGGGAGTGGAATTGGCCGGATCAATGATCAGTGATGCCGTTGGGTTGTCCATCGCCACCATGATTAATCCGGAAATGGGCCGCTCCACGACCATATCAACCCTGTTAGGTCTTCTGGCCATGCTCCTCTTTTTGATTTTGGACTTTCATCACGATCTGATATATCTGATCGTCAAGAGTTATGAAATTCTTCCGGCATCCAAGGTCAACCTGGAGTCTATTTTTAGACAAGGGATCGCCCTCAGTAGTCAGATTTTCCCCATGGCCATACGCATCGCTGCCCCGGTCCTGATCGGTATGATTATTATCACCATTTTGATGGTTTTTCTCTCGAAGGCGGCCCCTCAGATGAATATCTTTTTTATCAGCATGCCTGTTAATCTGCTGGTCGGATTGGTGATTTTGATGTTATCTCTTCCCTTTTTTGTCCAGTTTTTAACCGCCCGTTTCGGCGGATTGTCCGAAGAAGTGAACCGGATCATCTTAATGGCCAGAGGATAAGGGGGCGTTTATGGCCGAATCTCAAGACCGGACTGAACAAGCAACCCCCCGAAAACGGCAGAAGGCCCGGGAAAAAGGCCAATTACCCCGGAGCCGTGATCTGATCAGTATTGCCAATATCGGTGGGATTATCCTGGTTTTTTACTTTGGAATCCAGCCCTTTTGGCAAAAGACCAGTCAAGTCATGGCCTCTCTGATGAATTTCCGGACCGGCATTGATCCTTTTCAACTTTTTAGACTGACGATGATTGACTTAATTGTCATTCTTTTGCCGTTTTTCCTCATCGTGGTGGTCATGTCCGTTGGGGCCAATCTGGTTCAGGGCGGACTGGTCCTTAAACCCTATACCCTGCAGCTCGATAAACTAAACCCCCTGAGCGGTATAAAAAATATCTTTTCCCTCTATGGTCTGCTGGAGGCCTTGAAAACCCTGATCAAGTTTACCCTGGGTATTTTCCTGATCTATCACTTTGTCAAAAAAAGTATTGATCTTTTCCCCCTCCTTGTGGAACTGGAGATGAACGAATTGGCCAAAACCGTCGGGCAGATGATTTTTCGGGCCTTTACCTACGGTTTTTTCTTTTATCTCATCTTGGCAGTGCTGGATTATTATTTGCAAAAACGGAAATTCGAACAATCCATCCGTATGAGCCAACATGAAGTCAAAGAGGAGGCCAAAGAGACGGAAGGGAATCCTTTGATTAAATCCCGGGTCAGAAGTCTGCAACGGGAGATGGCCAAGCGCCGGATGATGGCTGAGGTCCCTAAAGCCGCCGTGATTATTACCAACCCTGAGCATTTGGCTGTGGCTCTCCAGTACCAGGAAAAGGAAATGAACGCCCCGAAGGTGGTGGCCAAAGGGGCGGACCTGGTAGCTCAAAAAATTAAAGAATTGGCCCGCCATCACGGGATCCCGATCGTTGAAGACAAACCCTTGGCCCGAATTCTTTTTAAACTGGATCTCAACTCCTTTATCCCGCCGGAATTATATAAAGCGGTCGCTAAAATCATCGCCCATATCTACCGAATTAAAAAAATGGCCGGATGATTTCAGAAAGATTCTTCCTCCATCCGGACATCCCCGTCGATTGCCAAGCCTCGCCCCGTAGTTAGGCCTATTTCTCCTTTTTTCTTCCGAATCAAGACGAATTCCGGTCCAAACCTGGTTCAACCGGGCAGGCGGGTCCAGTCGTCAGGGGGACCCGCCGGGGAGCTTCAATGACGACCAGTCATTAATTTGACACGAGAGACCTCCTGGCGGAAAGATCAGGATAAAATATTATATAATTTCAAATAGTTTTATCTAGGCATGATATTTGAAATAATAATTTGGCGACGGGTTAGCTGAAACGACCGAAGGCGGAAAGGGGTTTAGAATCTGATGAGTCGGTTAGGGAAAATTCAAAACAGAGAAGGAATAGCCGTAGCCATCGCCCTCATCGGGGTCTTGGGGCTGATGTTACTTCCCATTCCTCCCATTTTATTGGACCTTTTTCTCTCTTTGTCCATCGCCCTTTCGGTGGTGATCCTGATTACCTCCGTCTTCGTTACCAAACCCTTGGATTTTTCCGTATTTCCTTCCTTATTGTTGATGACAACCCTCTATCGGCTTTCCCTGAATATCGCCACGACTAAACTGGTCCTGCTCAGAGGCAACGAAGGATTGGATGCCGCCGGTCAAGTGGTTAAGGCCTTCGGAAATTTTGTGGTCAGTGGGAATTATACCGTGGGACTGATCATTTTTACCATTATCGTGGTCATCAACTTTGTGGTCATTACCAAGGGCGCCGGAAGGATTGCCGAAGTGGCCGCCCGATTTACCTTGGATGCCATGCCAGGGAAGCAAATGGCCATCGATGCCGACCTCAATAGCGGACTCATTGATGAAGCCGAAGCCAGGCGTCGGAGGGGGGCCATTGCGCAGGAAGCGGATTTTTATGGGGCAATGGACGGGGCCAGCAAATTCGTCCGGGGAGATGCTATTGCCGGACTGGTCATCACCGGCATCAATATTTTAGGAGGATTTATTATCGGGGTTCTCCAGCATGGCATGCCGATCATTGAGGCGGCCCAGACCTATACCGTTCTGACGGTGGGGGATGGATTGGTTTCCCAAATTCCGGCCCTTTTGGTCTCTTCCGCCGCCGGCGTTGTCGTCAGCCGTGCCGGCACCGAGACCGACTTAGGGAAAGACCTTTCTCAACAATTATTGGTCAATCCCAAAACCCTGGCCACCACCTCGGCCATTCTCTTCGTTTTCGGTTTTATCCCTGGACTGCCCCATCTCTCCTTTTTATCCATTTCTGCGGTGACCGGTGCCATGGCCTACTGGTTATCCAAACCGAGTCCTAAAAAAGCCGAAGAAGAAGCGACGGAACCTTTAAAAGAAGAACCTCAAATTGAATCCTTTTTAGAAATTGATCCCCTGACTCTGGAAATCGGTTACGGCTTGATTCCCCTGGTTGAAGGACAGGGAGAACTCTTAAACAAAATAAAGGGCATGCGCCGGCAATTGGCCGCCGACCTTGGATTTGTTGTCCCTCCAATTCATATCAAAGATAATCTGCAGCTCCGCCCCCATGAATATCTCTTATTGATCAAAGGGATCGAATTGTCCCGGGGAGAAATCATGAGTAATCATTGGCTGGCGGTCGGAGCAGGGGAGAATGATAGAATTAAGGGAATACCTACGAAAGAGCCGGCTTTTGGGTTGCCGGCGTTATGGATTGACGCCCATGAAATGGAAAAGGCCCAGATGGCCGGTTATATGGTGGTTGATTTGGCCACGGTTATTGTGACCCATGTGACCGAACTTCTCAAAAAACACGGCTGGGAATTGCTGACTCGCAGTGAAGTCCAAAATATGTTGGACCGGGTCGCCAAAGCCTTTCCTAAAATCGTCGATGAACTCGTTCCCGTACACCTGACACTAGGGGGTATTCAAAGGGTCCTGCAAAATTTATTAAAGGAACAGGTTCCCATAAAGGATCTGGTTTCAATTTTGGAAACCTTATTGGATTATAGCCCCTCCATTAAAGACACGGATCTCTTGACCGAGCATGTTCGTCAAGGCCTCTCCCGCTATCTGACCAAGCAGTACGAAACTCAAGATGGGAGTATCCCGATCCTGGTCTTAGACCCTCGCTTTGAAAAGCCGATCTACGAAAGCATCGAGAGCGGGGGGAATATCAGTCCCGATTTGATCAGTAAGCTATTGCGCGCCTTGGAAAAGATACTCGGCAAGGGCGGGAAGATGGAATCTCAGCCCGTTCTGGTCTGTTCGGCCCATGTGCGCAGATTCCTGAGACGATTTGCCGACAAATTTTTACCGTCCATGCCCGTATTATCCAATGCGGAGATCTCCCCGGCAGCAAAACTCTATACCCTAGGGATGGTTCGCTATGAAGATTAAAAAGTTTTTAGCCCCCAGTTTCAGAGAGGCCCTGACTCAAATTAAAAAGGAATTAGGTGAAGATGCCATCATTTTATCTTCGGAAGAGGTGAATGGCTTACGCCCCAAGGTGGAAGTGGTTGCCGCCATCGAACAGGCTCCGGATGAAGGGGAATCGACTGCCAACCCCCTTGTCCAACGGGAAATGACTCGTGAAAGCCTGGCCGAATTCACAGCGGACAAAGCCTCCGTCTCTACGGTCCCCACGGCCCCTAAGGTCCAAAACCAAACCCCTTATTATAACCAGGTTGTCCAGGAGCTGGGGAATTTACGGGCCGCCATAGAAGAATTGAAAGGCAAGGGATATGAGGTCACCTTACCGGAAGAGAAGAAACGAATTTTTCAATTTTTAAGAGCCCGCTCCATTCGTGAAGATTTGGCCCTCAATCTGACTGAAAAGGCGACTGATTTTAAGGCGATTGCCGAGTTGATGTCCAAAGATATTCAAATGGGCTGGGACTGGTCGGAGCGGAAGATCATTATGCTCATCGGATCCACCGGTGTGGGAAAGACGACGACGGCGGCTAAACTCTGCGGCCAGGCCATTAAGCAGAATAAAAAAGTCGGGTTTATTAGTTTGGACACCTTTCGTATCGGGGCCATAGAACAGATCCGGATTTATTCAAGGATTTTAGGTGTTCCCTTAATTGTCGCCTCTTCGCCGGAAGAAGTCTCCGAGGGGATAAATAAATTAAAGGATCGAGACCTGATTTTGATTGATACGACCGGACGGAATCCGAAAGACGGCCTCCATGCCAAAGAATTGAAACGGGTGTATGATACGGGGATTCCGATGGAAACCCATTTATTGCTCAGCGGCAGCAGCAGTGAACGGTTCATGAGCGATTCCTTTCGTCATTATCAGAATCTCCCCATCAGCAAAATCGCCTTTACGAAAATGGATGAAGCGGGGGACTTTGGGTCGATTTACAACTTTTCAGTCCAGGCCCAAAAACCGATTGCCTATCTGACAACCGGACAAAAAGTACCCCATGATATTGAATTTTTTAACGGCCCGGAATTGGTCGACCTCATTTTAAATCGAACCTCTTCCGAAGATTTTTGCACGTCGAATTAAGAAGAAGAGGGAACGAAGGAATGAAACCTATTCGCACTATCGCCATCACCAGCGGCAAAGGGGGAGTCGGCAAAACGAATGTGGCGATCAATCTGGCCATCGCCCTGACCCATTTAGGGGAAAAGGTCATGATTTTTGATGCCGATCTCGGCCTGAGTAATGTGGATGTCCTCCTGGGGTTGGTGACGCGTTATAATATTGAACATGTTCTCAGCGGTCAGAAGCGCCTGCAGGAAGTCATCATCGACGGCCCCCACGGGATAAAAATCCTGCCGGCCAGTTCGGGCGTTCAGGAAATAACCCATCTGGATGAATTTCAGCGCCTTAAGGTCTTGGAGGAATTTGAAACCTTTCAGGGGGAAATCGATACCTTGATCATTGATACCGGGGCCGGGATAAATTCCAATGTCGCTTTTTTCTGTGTGGCCGCCCAGACGATCATCGTGGTCATATCCCCTGAACCGACTTCTTTAACCGACGGCTACGCCTTGATTAAAGTTTTGCACACCAAATATCAGGAAAAGGATTTTAAAATTTTAGTCAATTCGGCGAATAGTGCCACGGAAGCCTTAACCGTTTTCAAACGGATCGCCGTGGCCGCTGAAAAGTTTTTGCAGGTTTCTTTGGATTACTTGGGGTTTATCCTTAAGGATGATTTTATTCCCAAGGCGGTCAGAGCGCAAAAGCCCTTTTTGGATGCCTATCCCGAGTCTCAGGCCTCCCAAAACATTCAAACCATCGCCGGAAAATTAAATGAGAATCTGCCAGGTTCGCTTAAAGGCAGTTTGCAGTTGTTTTTAGGCACTTTCCTTGGGGAATCGGGGGATGTACGGTTATAACATTAAAATGTCCCCTCAGGAGAAGGAGAAGATCGTCAAAGAATTTTTGCCGGTTGTTCGCTATACGGCTTATCGGTTATCCTGGCGCCTTCCCCCGCAAGTTTCCGTGGATGATCTGATTAGCGTCGGATTACACGGACTCTTCGATGCCCTGGATCGATTCGAACAGGGGAAGGTCAAACTAAAAACCTATGCCCAGTATCGGATCAAAGGAGCCATGCTCGATGAATTACGGGCCCTGGAGTGGCTTCCCCGGTCCAAAAAGAAAAAGATCAATGTCCTAAAAGGGGTCCATGCCAAACTGGAAAAAGAGTTGAACCGGGCCCCGGAAGATGAAGAAGTGGCCTCGGCCTTGAACATTTCCTTAGATGAGTACTATCATACCTTGGAGGATGCCAAAGGGGGAATCAGTCTTAAATTTGAAGATTTTGAGCATTTGTCCGATTCATCGGATATCAATCTGATGGATAATATCGAAGACCCAAACGGCAATAATCCGCTCACCATCCTCATGGAAATGGATCAAAAAAAATCCATGGCCCGGGTTATTGAAGAATTGCCTGAGAAAGAAAAAATGGTCTTGTCTTTGTATTACTGGGAGGAATTGACCATGAAGGAAATCGGAGCGGTCCTGGGACTCACCGAATCCCGGGTCTGTCAATTGCATAACCAGGCCCTGATCCGGCTTAAAGCGAAAATCGAGAAAGAGGTCTCTTGATCAATTAGATCGGATTTTTAAAAAGGAGGAATAAAAAAGCAATGGATCTTAAAATGAAAATACTGGTCGTGGATGATTTTTCAACGATGCGGCGAATCGTCAAAAATTTATTGAAACAATTGGGCTTTGAAAATATCGAAGAAGCCGAAGATGGAGAGCAGGCCCTGGCCAAGCTCAGGGCCAGCCGATATCAGTTTGTCGTTTCCGATTGGAATATGCCGAATATGACCGGCATTGAGTTGCTTAAAAGTGTTCGGAGCGATCCGGAGTTAAAGGCCCTTCCCTTTTTGATGGTCACGGCGGAAGCCGACAAGGAAAAGGTGGTGGAGGCAATCAAGTCGGGGGTCAATAATTACATCATTAAACCCTTTACGGCCGAAATCCTGAAAGAAAAAATGGATAAAATTTTTGAAAAACTGGCCGCCGGTTCTTGATTTGCACGACGGACATCAAAAAGTATATTTTGAAAGGACTTGATATGACGATCTCCACACAGATAGAACCTCAAAAGGGTGAACCAGACGATATGGGCCAGGGAAACATCATGTCCGAGGCTGCATACAAGGACGTTAATTTGCTGGAAATGCAAAAGGCCATCGCCTTAATCTTTAATAAAGCCTTCGAAGAAGGGAACCGTATTAAAGGTATTTATGATATTGTCGAAAATGTGCAGCATTTTCTGGAATCGATTATTCAGGGCGATATCGAGAAGGCCGAAAAGTGCATTAAAAGGTTTTCGGGATTCGACGGCAAAGATTTGTATGTCGAAGTCGGTAAAATTACCCGGAAGCTCCATAATTCCTTAAAAGAATTTCAAAACAATATCACCCCGCGCTTGAAAAGCCTTCCCGTTGATCAACTGCCGGATGCCAGTGACAAGCTCCAATGGGTCATTCAAAAAACGGAAGACGCAGCCAGCCAAACCCTCAATTTGGTGGAAAAACATCTGGGTTATCAAGATCAAACCGCCAAAGTTATTCAGCGCCTGGAAACCGTTCTGCAGGAGCATCAGGGCTTTACGGAGGAAGACCGGGAGGCCTTTGCCCACCTCAAGGAAATGAATCAGGAACTGCCCAAAGATTTAATGGAAATTATGATCGCCCAGGATTTTCAGGATCTGACGGGCCAGATCATCAAGAAGGTGATCCAGCTTATTTCCGATATTGAAAAGCAGTTAGTCAAAATTGTGACTATTTTCGGACTTCAGATCGAAACAGGCCCGATCGAAGACCTGGAAGGCCCCCAGATCAAAAAGCAGGAAGGGGTGGCCTCGGATCAGTCCGAGGTGGATGATATTTTGAAAGGTTTTGGGTTTTAGAAGGGAAGAAACGGACGCTTTTCTCCGTTTTCCCTCCGGAAAGACAGGGGTGCCATTATGGATATTGAATCCTTAAAAAAGATAGATTTCCCTCTGAAGGTTAAACGAGATAAGCCGGATCAATCCAGTGACCGGAAAAAGAAAAAAGGAAAAACACCGGAAAAAGAAGAGCGCAAGAAAAATCGAATTGATCTGAGGGTGTAATCATGAATCCATTTAAAAGACTATTCGCCAGACCCGGCAAAAACAAGAAAAAAGCAATGGAGGTTGTGCCCCTGGAATGGCAAGAGATCGGCGATATTACCGAGAAACTAATCGCCCGTCTGGAGAAAAAAATCCAGACCCTTAAGGCTTTGGAAGCCCAAGCCGATGAAAAAATCGCGGTCCTGACCAATCTGTTGCAGAAAGAAAAAACTGCCGTCAAGGTGGAAGGGGCCGGTAAAGATACCTCTCGTCCCGGTCGCTCCGAAGTCGAAAATCTGGCGGGCAAGGGATTTAAATCGGAAGAGATCGCCCGGATCTTGGATTTGCCGTCCGGGGAAGTGGAATTGATTTTAAACCTGGTCCACTAAAGGAAATGCTCCATCTTTTCCCGGGGGAGGAAAAATTTTCCCTGTCCTTTTCTGGAAAGGATCGACAAAGGCCTCTGCTGAACATGGTTTGGGAGATTTTAAGGACTAAAAGCCGCTCTAAATCATTGGTATCAATTTTGCAGAAGTAAGAGACATGAACCAAGGAATATTCATAGCCCTCTCCGGAGCGATATTGAAAGAACAACAGGTCGAACTGACGGCCCAAAATCTTTCTAACTCCAACTCCCTGGCCTATAAAAAGACCAAAATGTCTTTTAAGGATTATCTGAGCGGTCCGGAGAGTCAAAAAACCGGGACGATTATGACCGATTTGGCCGGACTGATCATTGATTTTGCCAATGGGGAAATCACCCCTACCGGAAATCCCTTTGATGTTGCCTTGGAGGGTAACGGTTTTATCGCTTTGGAAGGCAAACAGTATACACGGCGTGGGGATCTCCGGCGGGATCCGGAGGGTTTTCTTTCTACGAAAAGCGGGATCAAGGTTCTTGGGCAGAACGGGCCGATTTCGTTACCTTTGGGAAAGATGGAGATCGGCTTGAAAGGGGAGGTGGTGGTTGACAATAACCCTATCGACACCCTCAAACTGGTCGATTTTGCCGACAAGAAAATATTAACTCAGGTTTCCGGGGATACCTATAAATCCGATCAGGAAGGGGTTCCGACTAAAGCAGTGATCCGGCAGGGTTGTCTGGAAGGATCCAATGTCGATATCTTTTATGAAATGGTTCAGGTGGTCTCGACCATGAGAGAATTTCAGGCCTTGCAAAAGACCATCCAAAGCTTTGATGAGATAACCGCAAAAATGAACGAGGTTGCTCGAGTTTAAGAGAGGACAGGAAGATGATTCGTTCCCTATACATTTCCGCTACGGGCATGGAAGCCCAAAAAATGAACCTGGATGTGATTTCCAATAACCTGGCTAATGTCAATACCGCCGGATTCAAAAGAGGCCGGGCTGATTTCCAGGAACTGATCTATCAGGACCTGAAGACCCCGGGTGCCCTATCCGCCGAAGGTTCCGTTTTACCGTCGGGCATACAAATGGGGTTAGGGGTCAAACCGGGAGCTGTCCAAAAGATTTTTTTACAGGGAGATTTCGTCCAGACGGGCAATAATCTGGACATGGTCATTGAAGGGGATGGATTCTTCCAGATCACCAAACCGGACGGCACCCTGGCCTACACCCGAAACGGCAGTTTTAAATTGGACAACACCGGCCGGATCGTCACCTCGGACGGGTATGCCCTGGACCCGGCCATAACTATTCCGGCCAACACCAAATCCATCACTGTCGGATCCGACGGAAAGGTCAGCGTCCTTCAAACCGGGAGTACGACTCCGACACAAGTCGGGACACTCCAATTGGCCCGATTCATCAATCCGGCCGGGCTCATGGCCAACGGCAAGAGTCTGTTTGTTCCTTCCGGTTCTTCCGGGGATCCGATTGTCGGGGCTCCCGGCGGGACGGAAGGTCTGGGGACGATCAATCAAGGGTTTATCGAGATGAGTAATGTCAATATCGTTGAAGAAATGGTCAACATGATCGTCAGCCAAAGGGCCTATGAGATCAATTCCAAGGCCGTGCAGGCCGCGGATGAAATGCTTCAAATGACCAACAGTTTAAAACGGTAAGGAGGAAATAGGATGAGAAGGCGGCTCTTCATTTTATCTTCAGTCGTTTTTCCCTTCCTTCTGTTGATTCTGCTGTGGTCCGGATTAGTTGCACCGGCCTGGAGCGCCGTTTGGGAACCACGGGAAGTGATCCATAAATATTTAACCACCAATTATCCCTGGGCCGAAGTGGAGGTCTTGGAGACCTATGGTTATGAGGATCTCCCTAAACTTCCCCCTCTTAGAGTCCATTTAATCAGCGGTCCCTTGGGGCGGGCCACCTTTGCTTTCGGCTTTAAATCCGGGGAAAGGGTGGTTGTCCAGGCCCAGGTCCGGGCTATGGATCATGTCGTCACCTCCAGACGACCTTTGAGGCCCGGCCATATCATTCAGAAAGACGATGTCTATCTGGCCCTGATCGATGTGCGTCGGATGCCCAGAGAGGCCGTGACTTCTTTAGAAGGGGCATGGGGAAAGACAGTCGTGCGGGCGATTGAAGGTAATATTCCTTTAGGGGAAAGCGTCCTGGGTGAACCTCCGATCATCAAAAAGGGGCAGGTCATCAACCTCATCGCCGCCTCTCCCGGATTGAAAATAATCACCCAGGGGGAAGCGAGGGAGAATGGTCGTCTGGGTCAACAAATAAAGGTCACCAATCTCACATCAAAGCAGGATGTTCGGGGAATCCCGATTGACGATCGGAACGTAAGAGTTATTTTTTAACCGAAAAGGTCTCAGCCAGAGGAGTTGATTCTCCATGAAGTTAGCCAAAAAGAGTTTAAGATTGGGAGGAGTGCTGGTAACCGCTCTGGTGACCCTATCTTGTATGCATACCAAGGCGGAATTTACCAAGGAGATGCCGACCACTTATCTTTACAAGGAACCTAAAAAATTACCGCCCAACCCCGGTTCGTTGTGGCGTGATTCCGCCGGTCTCTTTGAAGACCGCAAGGCCCGGGGATTGAATGACCTGGTGACCATCAACATTGTCGAATCCGCGACGGCTGCCAAAAAAGCGGGCACGACAACGGGACGAGAATCGACCATGGATGCCAGTGTGACCAGTCTGTTCGGTAATTCAATGAATTATCGTTTGGAAAATATCTTAGGTCTAGGGAATCTCGGTATTGCCGGAGCCCTGAATCCGTCGGTGTCGGCCTCGGCTAAAAATGCCTTTGTCGGGAATGGGGATACTACTCGTTCGGGAAGTTTAGTGGCCACCATAACCGCCCGGGTCATTGACGTTCTGCCGAATGGACAGTTTATTATAGAATCCCGGAAAGAGATTACGGTAAATAAAGAGAAACAGCTTCTTTTATTGCGGGGGGTCATTCGTCCGGAAGATGTGGCTGCCGACAATACCATCCTGAGTACTCAGGTGGCCAATGCCGAGATGATTTATACCGGTGACGGGGTCGTTCAGGATAAACAGGGCCAAGGATGGTTGGTGCGGCTCTTGGACTATGCCTGGCCTTTCTAGAAAGAATTCTTATGCGCTTACCACGAGTTAACCTTAGACGGCTTTTTTGGATTCCCTGCCTGGTCGGGGTGATGGCGGGGATGTGGCCACCCCTTCAGGTCCGGGCCGAGCGTTTAAAAGATGTGGCCAGTGTGGTCGGGGTGAGGGAAAATCAGTTGGTCGGGTACGGATTAGTCGTTGGATTAAACGGCAACGGCGATAAAGGGAATGCGACGATGCAAACCATCGCCACCATGCTGGCCAGGATGGGACTGACCATCAGTTATAAAGATCTGAGCACTAAAAATGCCGCCGCGGTCATGGTTACGGCCACCTTGCCCCCTTTTCCCAAACCGGGGATGAAAATTGATGCCGTGGTTTCCTCCATGGGGGATGCCAAAAGCATTCAAGGAGGGACCTTGATTCTCACCCCTCTTAAAGGCCCAGACCAAAAAGTATATGGTATGGCCCAAGGACCGGTTTCCATTGGAGGGTTTTCGTCAGGGACCGGGGGGGCATCGGTCCAAAAAAACCATCCAAACGCCGGAAGGGTACCCAATGGGGTGATCATCGAGAGGGGAATAGAGATCCCTTTGAAGAATGGGGAAGAGATCCAGATGCTTCTCCATGACCCCGATTTCACAACCGCTTTCCAAACGGCAAAAACAATCAATCAAAAGTTCGGCGGGGAATATGCCGAAGCCCTGGACCCTTCTTTAATCAAAATTCGTCCGCCGGAGAATTTTCCCGGCGGATTGATGGGCTTCATTACTCAAATGGAATTACTGGAAGTGTCCTTAGATACCTTGGCTAAAGTCGTTATCAATGAAAGAACCGGTACGGTCGTGATGGGAGAAAAGGTCCGGCTTTCCCCGGTGGCCATTTCTCATGGGAGCTTGTCGATTGAAATTACGACGGAGTATAAAGTCTCTCAACCGAATCCCTTTGCGCCTTCCGGAGCTCAAACCGTCGTTGTCCCTCAATCCAAGGTGGATGTCAAAGAACAGAAAGCCTCATTGGTCGAAGTATCCGGTGTCACCCTGGGCGAGGTTGTCCGGGCCTTGAATTCTTTGGGAGTAACGCCCAGAGACCTGATGGCCATTCTCCAAGCCCTTAAGCGCTCGGGAGCCCTAAAAGTCGAATTGGAGATTTTATGATCGGTGAATTAAAAAATGTTCAGGTGGATCCAACCCTATTTGCGGAGCCGTTTAAGAATAAGGCCAGGAATACCGCCGGCGCCCTTTCCAATCCGGAGATTTCCGAAAATCGTCTGAAAGGGGCCGCTAAGGAATTAGAAGCCCTTTTTTTCTATGAAATGCTCAAAGAGCTGCGGAAAACAACCCAGGGGGGGCTGTTAGGCAAAGGACTGGGAAATGACGTCTACAACAGTCTTTTCGATATGGAATTAGCCAGAAAGCTTGCCGACCGCGGGGTCGGTCTGAAAGAGATGATCATGAAACAGGTCAAGGGAAGACCGGAGAAGGGCAGCGGGAACCTCTTAAACAGCGCTGATTCTTCTTCCCCGGGGACACAAAATTCGCTGAAAACCGTCCCTGGGGATAACAGTGAGATTGGCCGGTCGGATCGTCAGGAATAGGATGGGCGGATTATTATTTGATGGGCCGATATCCCCATTTCAGTTTGGATGAAAAGGTATTATGAACCCAGATAAATTTTTTATTAAAGAATTCTCCTTGGAATGTCGATACATAACTAGGGATAAACATTCTTACAGGGAGGATAGGTATGAAAATTGAAGGGAATAGGCCCCCTGAGAACCAGGAGATTAGTCTGCGCAGCCAAAAGCTCGGGAAGCCGGAGGGAACCCCTGCGCCCACTGACGGCCAGTTGCAGACCAAGACCTCCGATCAGGTTCAACTTTCAGGCAGGGCGGGAGAAATAGGACAATTAATGAGTATTATCCAGCAAATGCCGGATATAAGGACGGAAAAAGTTGAAGCCGTCAAAAAGAGTATCCAAGAGGGCACCTACAAAGTGGATGCCTTCGGGATTGCCGGGAAAATATTAGAAGAATTTTCTAGATGACCCAACTGGACGCCATTAAAAAAGTCCTCGGTGAACAGATCCAGGGCTGCCGTGAGATGATGAATCTTCTGCAGAGAGAAAAGGTTTGTCTTTTGGATCTGCAGATGGAAGGTCTGGAGACGATTACCAAAGAAAAAGACAGCCTAGTCCTGAAATTACGGCTACTGGAAGAAGAACGTTTGAGGCTTGTTGAACGGCTGATCGCAGAGGATCATCAGGGGCTTCTGCCCAAAGAAAAAGACCCGGAAAAAATTACTTTGCTTAAACTTGCTGAAATTACAGGTGAAACAATCTTCAGGGAAATCCGCTCCAAACTGATCTCCTTATCTCAAGGGATAAAAGAATTAAATGATTTGAATAAGGTGATGATTGACCGGACCCTGAATTACTTGAGATCCAATAATAACTTTTTTGGTTCTTTTTATCCGGGGACTCCGTATCGGAGTGAAAAAGGCGGACTCCTGTCCAGGGAAATCTAGATGTCCTTTCTGAGTATTTTTGAAATCGGCCGAACGGCGGTCTTGGCCACACAGACCCAACTCAATGTGGTCGGTAATAATCTGGCCAATGCGGCGACGCCGGGATACAATCGCCAGGAGGTCATCCTAGATGTTGTCACACCGGTCACTCAAGGCAACCAGAAGATTGTTGTCGGTCAAGGTGTTTCGGTAGCCGCAATCCGAAGGCAATATGATGCCCTGCTTCAAAACCAGATTAATCTGGCGCAACAGGATTATGGGCAATCGAGCACCTTAAACCAATATTTGAGTTCCATCGATCAGATCTTTAATGAAGCCCAAAATCTCGGCCTGGCTACCCCCTTAACTGATTTTTTTAACGCCTGGCAAGAATTGGCCAATAATCCCCAGGGATTGACGGAAAGGAGCTTGGTTCTCCAAAAAACCGATTCCTTAATCAATTCAGCCCAACAGATGGAGAAAGGCGTAACCGATACCCTTACCCAAATTAATACCGGGATAACCTCCGATGTGACCAAGATCAATGACTTGGCCACCCAGATTGCCAAATTAAACGATCAGATTACTCAAGTGGAAGCCGGTTCCGGTATGGGCACCTCCAATAGTCTCCGCGATAAAAGGGATCAGGTTCTCAAGGATTTAAATTATTTAATAGAGGCCGGGTCTTGGGAAGATTCCTCTTCCGGGGCCTTAACCGTGACTGTGGGACAGAGAAACCTGGTCAGCGGGAGTTCCACCAAAACCCTGTCCGCCATCGCTTCCCAGAATGGGGCTTATACCTTGAAATTAGACGGGATGGATATCACCTCCCAGGTCACCAAGGGAGAGATCGGTGGGTTATCTGCCGCCAGTCAAGATATTCGAGCCAATCTGCAGGATTTCCGAAAGCTGATTGCCTCCCTTGCCAATCAGGTTAATCTTCAGCATATTCAAGGGTTTGACCTGGATGCCCTTGGCGGAACGAGTTTCTTTAATCCAATTCAACTGACGGTTGTAAAGACTTCGGCCAGCGGCAATTTGACCTCTTCCATTACCGACTATTCACAATTGACCATGGATGAATATGCCGTTAATTTTGTGGATGACGGATCAGGCGGATTTAATTATCAAATTACCAACGCAGACACAGGGGCCTTAAAGACTTCCGGGGCCTATGTGGCCGCCGGGACGACGGTAAATTTAGAAGGAATCCGTTTTGTCCTGAGCGGGACGGTCACTGCTCAAGATAGCTTTTCCGTCAGTCCCCTGACCACAGCGATTCAAAATTTCGGAAAAGTTGTTACAGATTCCCGAAAGATTGCCGCCTCATCCAGTGCCACCAGTGTCCCGGGAAACAATGTGAACGCCTTGGCTGTGGCCGATATCATCAATAACCAAATCTCCTCCCTTGATTCCGGGACTGTAGTCGATTTCTACCAAAGTCTGGTGGGACAGATCGGGAGTCAAACCAAGACGGCGATAGACAGTGAAGTGTTTGCTAAAAATTTTTTAGGCCAATTGACCAATAAACGGGATTCCATATCCGGAGTCAATATGGACGAGGAGGCGGCCAATCTGATTCGCTTCCAGCGGGCTTTTCAAGCCGCCGCCCGGTTGATTTCAACGGCCGATGAACTGTTCCAGACATTACTGAACCTTTAGTTGAAAGGGTGGGGTCCCAATGCGTATCTCATCGAACATGTTTTATAATCATATCTCCCAAGGACTGATGGATAATCTGAATGAACTGGATACCCTGAGTACGCAGATTGCCACGGGGCAAAAAATCAATAAGCCCTCTGATGACGTCCTGGGGACCTTGAAATCGATGGAATATAAATTGACCATCAGTCAAAATAAACAGGGGCAGCAGAATATTATCGAGGCCAATAATTATCTGAACTTTACCAGCTCCGTTCTGACCCAAGTCTCTAATACTATAGCCAGTCTGAAAAAGACGACCATTCAACCGGAGGGGACGGCTCAAGATCAGACCTATTATTCCAGCCAGGCCGCCGCCTTGCGGGATAATCTCCTGGATCTTTCCAATAGTACCTATCTGAACAGTTATATTTTTGCTGGAACCCTTTCAGACCAGAAAAGTTATGTCTATGATGCCACTAATCATATCTATCTCTATCAAGGAAACAGCCAGCAGTCCTCGGTGTCCATTGGTCCGGGGATTAACTTGAATAGCCTGAATATTATCGGAAACAGCCCCAATGGGACTACTAACACCCCTTTTGGTTATACCTTGGCGGCCGCGGCAACGACAACTTTACCGAGCGGGAGTGTGGCCGTGTGTACGCCTGATGCCCTGACCCATCCAAATTCCAATACCATAAACGTCCAGATTACAGACTCCCTAACTAATGTAGACAATTTCAGTTTCTCCAACATTATCGATGTCGCCAATATTATTTCCCAGGCCTGGATACAAAAAGATGTGGATGGAACGGCCTTGACCGCCCAGCAGTCGAGAGATCGGATTGAGGTCTTGGGCAGTACCTTAGACCAGTTCCAAAACCAGCTTTTGGTTGCCCAGGGGCAGATTGGCATTAATCAGGTTCAATTAAACGACCAAAAAACCAGACTGGATACCACTACGGCCACTCAGGAAAACAACCTCAGCGAAATCCAAGATGCTGATCTGGACAAAACGATTATCTCTCTTCAACAAATCGGAACGGCCTTAAATGCCCTTCGATCCGCCTCTTCTAAGATTCTCTCCCAATCTTTATTTGACTTCTTAAGATAGTTGGGGTTTTTCATTAGCAGGCCATCGGGATTAGTGAATGCCCTGCTCCGGATCAAATTAGCCCGGTCGGCATAGCCGACTTCAAAGGCTTCCATCCGGAAGCCGACAGGGCCGGATTTTCTTCTCAAGAAATCCTGCTCAGTCCCACTCCTTCGGAGCGGTTCCCGGTTTCCCATCGGGTAACCTTTGGACAACTTCAAAAAAAAGACCCCAAGACGCTAAAATTTCAAATATGTTTGGCTTGATTTTTAAGGGGAAGACCGTCCACATTATCTAATAAATGTTCCGGGTGGTCATTTGTTGGCCCATATTTTCGTTTTTTGTTTGGAGAACAACTCCGATTATTGCCTTACTTTTAATACGAAAATAGGCTTCGGAGCCTTCTGAGCCTATTTTCATCTTTGGTGGTGCCACGCCCCTGCGGGGCATGGCGGATTAGTACTTGATTTAACATGAAAATTTTCTTTTCTCCTCTCCTAAAAAAAAAGATAGTCTTTTTCAAAATTACCTTAAGTTTTTTAGGCAATTGCCGATAATAAAGTAAAGGTCTAATAAGGACAAACGAGGGGAATAATATGTCGACGATTCCAATCCATTTCCATGAGGTCATTCGCTTTTATGAGAGGGTTAATAAACTCAAACCCACTTCCTTGACTGAACGGCTTCGTTCCAACAGCCCGGACCTGATCAATATCTCCGCTGAGGCCAAAAAAAAGTTGGTTATGGACCAGGCCCGAAATGAAGTCTTGGAAAAATTGAAAAAATAGGGTAAATTGGGACAAAAGCGAATAAATGGAAATGAGATAATTTAATGGGAAAAAACGAAGTAAAAATTTTAGTCGTTGATGATGACGAAATCGTCCGTGATGTCATTACTACGCTTCTTTCCGGGGAGGGGTATAGGGTACGAGCGGCAAAAGATGGTCTGGATGCCATAAAGATATTAAGAACAGAGGAAATTCATCTTGTTATCACCGATTTACGGATGCCTGGGGCCGACGGCATTGAGGTTCTTAAAGAGTCCATAAACCTCGATCCCGGTAGGGCCGTTATCATCCTGACGGCTTACGGAACTCTGGATACGGCCTTAAAAGCCATTCGGGAAGGGGCCTATGATTATATGACCAAGCCCTTTAAAATGGAAGAAATGATCATCCGGGTGAATAATGCCTATGAACGAACGCAACTGGAAATTAAATATACTGCTTTGTTGAAGATTTTGCGGGATATTATGACTAATGCCATCTTGCTGAAAGAAGGAGAGACCTATCACGAAAGGATAATCCTGGAGTGGCTTGATAAATTGGAACAGCTTGAGAAATTTGGTATCATCGCTCGGGAAGAGGCCACCTTTATAAAAGAAAGACTTATCGGTGAATGGAAATAAATTTTTAGTCATTGATGATGATCCGATTACCAGAGATTTGCTCTCGGATATCCTCTGTACCATCGAAGGCTGCGGAACCGACGTGGCTCCCAACGGATTGGAAGGTGTCGAGAAAGTAAGAGAGAACAGGTACGAGATCGTTTTTACCGATTTGATGATGCCGGTATTAAATGGTTTGGGGGTTTTAAAAGAAGTCCAGAAGATTTATCCCACCCTTCCGGTGGTTGTCGTAACCGGCATGTCGACCATTGACGTGGCCATTAATGTCATGAAGGAAGGGGCCAATGATTTTATTACCAAACCCTTTAAAATTAATACGATCACTTCAACGGTCGAACGAATATTAGGGGAACGGAAGCTCCTTCACCGAATCGGGTTTAAAGATGACTATCAAGGGGCCGTCGAACGGCTTAATTCTGAATTATTTCAAAAACTGCAAAAAATAAACCTTCTCCAAGCCATTAATGTGGAGTTGGATTCCATCTATGACAATGATGCCATTTATCAGTCTATCGTCGAGATGGCCTCCAAACTTCTCATGGTCCAGGAAGCGTCCTTCGGCATCATTGAAGACGGATTTCTAAAAGTAAAAAAGACCATCGGCCTCAAAGAAAAAAATATTCCGGTAAAAGGGACATTTTTTGAAACGATATTAAAAAGTAAGAGCTATTATCTGGCGGCCTTAGGTGAAACCAACCCCCATACAGGTCAACCTTTGGCTTATCCCTTTCTGTCCATCCCCTTTGTGATCAAAGAAGAAGTCTTCGCCCTTTTAAGCCTGGCGAATAAAGTGGATGGTTCGTCTTTTAGCGGAGATGATATTTCTCTGGCCTTGACCTTGGTCAACAAGACGGCCTTGCGAATTGAAAATAACGTTCTTTACGAGATTGTCTATCATAATTTAGTCAATAGCCTCAAATCATTAGTCCTCAGTATCGAAGCCCGGGATTCCTATACCCGTCACCATTCCGAACGGGTCACGGCCTATTCACTGCAAATTGCCGAGGTCTTGGGACTTTGCGAAGAAGATAAGGATGCCTTAAAATTCGGCGGTTACCTGCACGATATCGGGAAGATCGGTGTAAAAGACGGTGTTTTGTTGAAACCCGGTCAGTTAACTGAAGAAGAACTGGCCGAGATTCGACAACATCCCCTTGTCGGAGATAATATCATTAAACCTTTGATGTTTTTTCCCCGGGAACGAGAAATCATCCGTTCCCATCACGAATTCTATAATGGAAAAGGGTATCCCGACGGTTTGGTGGGCGAAGAAATCCCCCTTATCGCCCGGGTCCTCTCTGTGGCTGATGCCTTTGATGCCATGACCTCCTCCCGCCCTTATCGAAAAGCGATGTCTCCGGCCCAGGCGATCAAGGAACTGAAACGGGGCAGCCGGGTCCAGTTTGATCCCAGGATCATCGCGGCCTTTTTAGAAACACCGGTCGGGAAAGGTGAACCTTTAGGCCCCCTACACGAAAACGGACTGATCTAATGACGAATATGCTGAAATCGGCGGATATTGATAAACGACAGGCTTTTCGTATTGAGGATTCTTTATCGGTCATTATAAGAAAAGTGGTTGATCCGGAGGCCTCTCCGTTCCAGGAGTTGGATCAAGAAGACCTTGAAAATTTATCCCCTTCGGACTTACCGTCCGGTGAAATGAATCCCCAGATTTGGAAAATGCTGGTCAACCTGAATAAAAAAATTGATTGGATTATGGAAAAATTACCGGTCGATTTGCTTCATGTTAAGGCTCAACCGATCAATCTCAGTGCCAACGGGATGAGGATTCAGGTCCTTAACCGGTTTCAGGAAGAAGAAGAGGTCCGGATTAAAATCCTCCTGCCCACCTTTCCGATCAGTGAATTGGTTATTGATGCCAAAGTTGCCCGGGTAACGCCTCTGGAAGGTGGACGCTATGATCTGGCCTTGGCCTTTAAGGACCTGGAAGAGGAGGTCCGGGAGGAGTTAATCCAATATTCCCTGAAACAACAGAGAAAAATCCTCCTGGCCCAAAGAGAACAGAAGGGGAAAAATGAATCGCAATCCGAATAAGATCGGTGATCCAGGGGCAGGGGAACCCGGGAATCAGGTCCGGGGCGCCGGAAAAGAGCTTCATGCTCTCGTTGGGGAGGCGATGGTCGGACGGATCACCCCTGAAGTGATCCATGATATTAATAACCAGTTGACCGGCATTTTGGGATATGCCGAATTGCTCCTAATGAAAAGAGTTGAAGATCCGGGTATCAAAAACGGTTTGAAAAATATCCTCCTGGCGGCGGAGAAAAGCAAGGGGTTATTGGATAATCTTTTGGTTTTAGCCCATCAGGAGTCCTCTTTAAGCAGTTTGAATAATGTAAATCTGTTGCTGAGTAAAACTCTGGAGTTGCGCAGTTGTGCCTTGCGGCATCGTCAAATCGACTATCAACTGGAATTAGCGACGACCATGCCGACTATTCTATTGGACGGGGCCAAGTTTCATAAGACCCTTTTAACCCTGATTATGAAGGCCGAGGAAAACCTGGAAAATCTTGAGTACGGGAAAATCCTGATCCTGAAGACGATGTTTGATCCTCAGGGGAATCGGATAACCGTCACGATCAGAGATAATAACAGCCGAATTTTGGTCGATCGAAAGGTTTCTCTGCCCGAGATGACGGGAGAAACCTTTTCCACTGATCTCGCCATTCAACTGGGACTCGAAGACGCCTGCCGTTGGATCGGGACCTTGGGAGGGTCTATTAAACTTGAAAATAAAAAAGGGGAAGGAACGATTTTTTCGATTTCTTTTCCGGCTGAGATCCCTCCGGAGGCATAATTTTTGCTTTTCTTATAAGTGTGACCCGTTTTCGTTGTCCGGTTCGTCAGGGAACTGACAATCATCATCATCAATAAGGAATCCAAGAAGGCAGTATGTTTGCGATTATCGGCGGTATAGTGGTCTTTGGGGCTGTCGTTCTGGGTTATCTGATGGAACACGGTAACCTGGCGGTCCTCTTTCAGCCGGCGGAGATGGTCATTATTTTTGGCTGTGCCCTGGGGGCCTTCTTAGTGGGTTCTCCCGCCAAGGTCGTCGGTTTGGTGGTTAAACATATCCCGGCGGTCTTCTCCGGTAAAGGGCGGAACAAGGAAGATTATCTCGAATTGTTGGCCCTGTTGAACACCCTTTTTATGAAAATCAGGAAAGACGGCCTGATCGCCATAGAAGGGGATATTGAAACCCCGGTAAACAGCCCATTGTTCGCAAACTATAAGAAGTTGATCGCCAATAAGAAAGCCCTCGACTTTATTTGTGACAACCTTAAGGTGATTATTTCCTCCAATATGCCGCCCCATGAGATGGAGAGTTTGATGGAAGTTGATATCGAGGCCCACCATCATGAAACGATGATCCCTTCTCAGAGCGTGGCCAAAATAGCCGATTCTCTTCCGGGGTTCGGTATTGTGGCGGCTGTTCTCGGCGTGGTCCTGACCATGGGAAAGATCGATCAACCACCGGCCGTGTTAGGGCACAGTATCGGTGCCGCCCTGGTGGGGACTTTTTTGGGGATCCTGATGTGTTATGGATTTGTCGGACCCATGGCGGCCAACTTAGAACATCAGGTTAAAGAGGATGAGGCCTATTATCATGCCATAAAAGTGGCCATGGTCGCCTTTGTGGGCGGTGCCGCCCCTCAGTTGGCCGTTGAATTCGGCCGGAGGGCCGTACCGGGCAAAGAACGCCCGACCTTCAATGAACTGGAAACCTATCTCCGGAAATGAAACACCAGCAGATCATTATAAAAAAAGTAAAGGGCAAGGGCCATGCCGGCCACCATGGCGGAGAATGGAAGGTGGCCTATGCCGATTTTATTACTGCTTTGATGGCCTTCTTTTTGTTAATGTGGCTGATCGCTATTCTTTCTCAGGACAAAAAGGAAGACATGGCCCAATATTTTAAGAGTTTCAGCTATATGTCAATGGGGGGCTCGGGCCTGCTGGATAAAAGCGACGGTTTAATGGGGGCCGGCGGTCCGGATAAGGCCAGTTTTGTCATCGCCGCCCCGGCCGGAGGTCCTAACCATCTCACCAAAGAAGAAATGAATCGAAAGATTCAAAAGGAAGTAGAAGAAAAACTGGGGGATGTCAAAGGGCAGGTCCTGGTGGATAACATTGAAAACGGTGTTCGGATTCAACTGGTGGATAGTGAAGGAAGTCCCATGTTTGCCTTGGGCAGTCCGGAGTTGACCGCCAACGCGAAGAGAATCCTGAAAACCATGGCCGGAAATATTAAAGATCAGCCCAATGATGTGATCATTGAAGGGCACACGGATGCCCTGAATTATTCCTCCTCTAAATATACCAATTGGGAATTGTCCACCGAACGGGCCTCTGCCGCCAGAAAGGCCCTGGAACAGAACGGTTTTAATCCGGATCGCTTGGCACGCGTAGCCGGCTATGCCTCTAAGAGTCCGCTCATAAAAGACAATCCCAATGATCCCCGGAATCGCCGGATTTCCATCATCCTCGTCTATGAAGGCAAGAATTCCCCGCCTCAGACCGGTAACGGGCTAACGGCCGATCTGGTCGGGGTCAATAAGGCGATGAAGTCACCTGTTTCATCGAAACCGGCTTTATAATCCCCCATTGATTTCTCTCTCCATCGAGACGGAGGACCCTGTCTCGAAATCCTCAAACCTGGCCACCTCGAGGCCACTAGTCGTCCAATATGAAAAAAGACAAGTTGAGCGTGAAAGGTCGGTGATGGCCTGAATGGATGGGGATTAATAACGGTGACGTTTAAGGGGATCAGGCAATGAGGGAAAAACCGGTGAATTCATCGGCCTTTGGATCCATCCTTTTTTTATAGATATCCACTCCGTTAAACTTGAAGAGGATATGGGAAGGGTCAATGGTTCCGGAGACGGTCTCATTTTGGGTTATCTGAAAGGTAACGGTGGCCGTGTGCTCTTCGCTATTGTAGACCACGTTGGTCGGGATACTGGAAAGAGAGACCTCGGTAGAAGGCACCGATTGACCAAAATTGTAGTCGTCACTGATACTGCCTCCGGCTTGCCGGGTGATCTCCCAGTTGGGCAGGCTTTGGATGGAAGAGACGTCCATTTCCTTAGAAAATAAGAAGGTCATGGAAAAGCTTTTAGTGGCACCGGCCGAAGTAAGTGTGGAATCCAGTTGAGAGACCAACGTTCCCGGTCCTAAGGTGGTATCAAAGCCATCGGGGCTATAGCCCAGTTGAATCTTGGGAGGGGTTGTTCGGGTAATGTAGCTTTCAAGTAAGATCAGATCACCGCTACTGTTTAGACTCTTAAGACTGGCGACCTGTTCCTGGGCCATGGCCGTATTACCCATATCAGTGTAGGTATATCCGAGTTCCAGATAGGCTTTGGAGAAGGATTTATCGACCCTTAGGGCATGGTTTAATTGATTAATGGCCTCATTGTATTTTTTGGATTGGCGTTCTACTTGACCCAGTCCCAAATAACCGGTAACGCTGTTCGGTGCCACTTGCGTTACTTGCCTAAATTGGGCCTTGGCCTTGTCCAGTTGGCCGGTATTGAGATAGATTAATCCGAGGGAATAGCGGTTGTCGGCCGATTGGGGATTTAATTTAACCGCCTGTTCATACTCAGCCTGGGCTTCTTTAGTTTTGTCGGTTTTGTAATAGATGTCTCCCAATTTCAGGTGAAAGGTGTCCTCATAGGGATTGGCCTTGATCGCCTGTTGATAGGTAGCGATCGCCTGAGCAGGCTTATTCTGCTGCAAATAGGCCTGGGCCAGATAGTCATAGGCTTGAGTGGAGTAGTTTGAATAGGGAGAGAGGGCCAGAGAGTGCTTGAATTCCCTGGCCGCTTCGGTATAATTTTTTTTGGTGTAAAAATCAATACCTCTAGACAGGGCATTATTGGCCTGACTATCAAGCTGGCTTTGCCTGTTTACCGTGGCGGAATATAGATAATCTATATTGGCAACACTTGGTAGACCGTAATTGTTTTTCAAACCCCGCCTCTTTTGCTGTTGGTTAATTTTCTTGATTTTTTATCGGCACCTTTCCCAAAAAACTTTAATTTTGGGGTCCATTTCCATGAATCTGCGATAAAGGGATGAAAAGCGTCATTATCTTGACGGATTTATCAAATAAACCCTTTTGAAAAACTCTATTCATTTCAAAAGGATGGGTGTTTAATAAATTTTTCTCTTTAATATTTAATAAGTTAGCTCTGGCCAGATTGAACGGGGATGTTATGTTTGGTAGGCAGATTTTTTGCATGCAAACTTAATATGGAGGAAGAATTGGCCAAACAATAAAAAAACGGGAACGGGCGGCTTAAAGCGAAGAAAACGATTAGAAAATAAGGAGAATGGGTTGGATATACCTTTATTTAATACTTTTATAGACGAACAAGCCCAATCCTCTGTCCTGTCGGTACTCGAATCCTCTTACCTCAGTGAGGGGCGTCTGGTGCAGGAATTTGAAAAAAAATTGCACGAAGAACTTGGTTTTTCTAATCCCTTAGGAGTTAATAGCGGTACAGCGGCCCTGCATCTTGCCGTCATTTTGGCGGGGATAAAACCTGGAGATGAAGTTATCTGTCCGGCCCAAACATTCATCGCTTCGGCCATGGTGATCATTCAAGAAAAGGCGACGCCGGTTTTTGCCGATATCAAGTTTGAAACGGGCAATATTGATCCTTTATCCGTTGAATCAAAAATTACTCCTAAAACGAAAGCCATTCTTTGTGTCCATTGGGGTGGGATGCCCTGTGATTTGGACGAATTACAGCAAATTGCCCAAAAGTATAACCTGAGAGTCATTGAAGACGCCGCTCATTCTCCGGGAGCTACATATAAAAATGAACCGATTGGGTCCATATCCGATTTTACCTGTTTTTCCTTCCAGGCGATTAAACACCTTACCACCGGGGACGGCGGGGCCATCTGCTGTAAAAATAAAATGGACTCAGACGAAGCCTTCAAACTCCGTTGGTTTGGTATCGATAGGATTAACGATCTTCCTTCATCGTTAGGCGAAAGACAATATAATATAAAGCGATGTGGGTATAAATACCATTTAAATGATTATGCGGCGGCTCTCGGTTTGGCTAACTTGAAACAATTCAAAAAAAGGCTTGCACGTCATCGGGACATTGCCTGTTTTTATCGAAAGTCCCTTAAAGACCTCTCTGGAATATCCTTGTTTGCTGAAGATGACAACAGAAAAGGGTCCTATTGGCTGTTTGGTTTCCATGTTGAGAAAAGAGATGATTTTATTAAGGCGATGAAATCAAAAGGAGTGGTAACTTCGGTTGTTCATCAACGAATTGATCGAAATGAGGTTTTTGGCGGCTTGAGAACCGATTTGCCGAATCAGGAACGATTTGATCATTCCCAAGTAAATATTCCCATTTATTCGTCGCTTACGGACGAACAAATGGAAACGATCGTCGCTACAATTCGGGCGGGCTGGTAAAATCGAAGTAATAACTTCTCTAAATGGTTAAGGATCGTATGAAAATACTTATTTTGGGCGGATTTGGGTTTGTTGGGAACCGGGTGAGGATGGCACTTCAAGACAGCGATCATCAGACGATTTGTTTCTCGAGAAGAAATGGACTGGATTTAACGGATTTTGATCAAACTCTGAAAATACTCAAAGAGATTAAGCCTGAGGCCATTATTAATTGTGCGGCACATGTGGGAAGCGTCCACTATGTAACAACGTATGCAGCGGAAGTAATTCATGATAATATTCAAATGGCCTTAAATCTCTATAAGGCGGTTAAAGAAGTATGCCCTAAGACCCGAATTATTAATCCTCTTTCAAACTGCTCCTATCCCGGTGAGGCCAATATTCATTTTGAACCGGATTGGTGGAAAGGTGAAGTCCATCATTCCGTCTATTCTTATGGAAATTCAAAAAGAATGATTTATGTCCTTTCCCACTGTTATCAAAAAGAATATCAAATTAAATCTTTAAATTTTTTAGTACCGAATACGTATGGTCCGGGAGACAGTACGGATCCTAATAAAGTGCATGCTATAAATGGAATGATTATACGACTAATCCAGGCTCAAAGAAATCGTGAAAAAGAATTTGAAATTTGGGGTTCTGGTAAACCTATCAGGGAATGGGGCTATATTGATGATGTCATTTATTTTCTGATTAAAGGTTTAACCATTGAAGAGGATTTAACCTATCCAGTGAATATCGCCCAGAATAGAGGATATTCGATAAAAGAATCGGCCGAAATTATTGCCGAGGTAGTGGGATACACAGGGAAATTGGTCTTCAATACTCATTTTCAAGATGGGGCTGAGTTTAAAATTCTGGAGAATACAAAATTTAAGAAGCTGTTCCCCGGTTATACATTTTTTGATTTTAAAAAAGGGATTCAAGAGACAGTCAATTATTACACGCACATTTTAGGGAGACAGAATTTATGAAAATTTTATTAACGGGTGGGGCAGGCTATATCGGTACATCATTAACCTCTTTACTGTTGAAGGAAGGGTATCAGGTTCGAATAATAGATAATTTATTGTTTGGCGGAGATTCAATACTTCCTTTTTTCAGATCACCAAACTTTGAATTTATTAAAGGGGATATTAGAAACAAAGCCGATATGGAGGAAGCCTTAAAGGGGCAGGATATGATCGTCCATCTTGCCGCCATTGTCGGTTATCCGGCCTGCCGAAAAGAACCGCAACTGGCTGAAAGTGTGAATGTCGCGGGCACGAAACTTCTTTCTTCATTATGTTCAAAAGACCAAATCATTTTTTATGGATCAACGGGCAGCAATTACGGAAGTGTCGAAGTGGTCTGTACCGAAGAAACGCCGCTCAATCCTTTAAGTCTATATGGGCAAACAAAAACATTAGCTGAACAATTTTTACTCGATAATAACAGGACCGTTGCTTTCCGTTTTGCGACGGCCTTTGGGATATCCTCTCGGTTACGATTGGATTTATTAATAAATGATTTTACGTATAAAGCAGTAACCCAAGGCTATCTTGTTGTTTACGAAAAACATTTTAAGAGAACCTTTATTCATGTGTATGATATCGCCCGATCCTTCTTGTTTGCCATTCAAAATGCCGATAAAATGGTGAACCAAGTCTATAATGTCGGATCAAATAAGATGAATTTCACAAAAGAAGATATCTGCCTTAGAATAATGGAAAAAACAAAAGCCTATGTTCATTTTGCCGATATTGGAGAAGATGCCGACAAAAGAAATTATGAAGTGAGCTATAATAAGGTAAATAAGTTGGGATATGAAACAACGGTATCCATCGAAGAGGGTATTGATGAATTGATTAAAGCGTCAAAAGCCATACAATTTCGGACACCGTATACAAATATCTAAATATTTAATTCCAAAATTAATGACCTAGGTTCGAAAAGTAATTATGTCAGATTTGAAATATCTGCTTGACGAGGTGAGGAAAAACACCAGGAATATCTCCGAACGGTTAACGGAATCTCATGGATGGGATCATACACTTAAAGTCGTTCGTTTGGCTAAACTAATGGCGCCTAAGGAGGATGGTGATATTTTTTGTGTCGAGCTTGCGGCGTGGATGCATGATTGGGGACGTCTGGCCTTTCCGAAAAACGATAAGGGGCATGCATCCTTGTCGGCAGAAATGGTTAAACAATTTCTTAAGAACTGGATTGCCCAAAGGGTAATTACCCCAAGACAATATGGAGATGTTCAACGGGCAATAAGACAACATAGTCAAATCAACTCCAGCTCTAGAAAAAGTTTGAGTCTCTTAAGAGATGCGGACAGGCTCTCCCGTTATACTCCTGATGGATTGTATCAAGTCGCCGTCTATTCCGCCGAAAAAGGATTCCCTTTTTTTTTGCCGGACACTAAAGTGTTGCGAAATGGTAATGAACCGTTGCTGCGCTTTTCCGATGTACGATGCACGATTGATGAATTCAATTTGGTTTATGACTATTGGAAAATTATTGAAACCCCATCCGCAAAATTATTACAAAATGAATTGAAAGTTTTTATAGATGCTTTTTTAAATAATTTTGCCAATGAAAAAAATTTACAAAATAATTCTGAATTTTGGTTGACGGTATTAAAGAAAAATGCCGAACAATTTAAGACCATAGAAAATATTTTTTTTGAAGAAAAAGAGAAGTCTATTAACGAAATTGATTTTTATGAATATATTCAATTTCTAAACGATGTAAAAAATGATTTCCAAATGGTAAGCCGCTAACACGAGATCTGTCAAATAATTTAAAAAGTAATCAATCTTTGGCCGGTCGATATGGATATTAATTCATTGGATAAACAAGGATCTATTTATATTCGGGAGGCCGATAAAAATGATGCCGCCGGATTTATAGAGTTAATGAATATCCATTATGCCAGAAAAAAAACGATCGAATATTTCTTGTGGCAATTTATCGATTCATTTTTTCCTGCGCGATTATTTTTGGCATGTGCCGGCTCAAAGATTATTGGGTGTTATGGAGTTCAGATTAGGACATTAAATGATGGACGGGTTTGCGGTGTCGTCATAGACATAGCCATTTTAGAATCGTATCGTCATCAAGGGATTTTCTCCCATCTGGAACAAACTGCCGCCGCTTTTTGTCGGGATAAACAATGCGGTGCAATTGCCGTTTTTGCTAATGTCCCCGGAAAGATGGCCCATTTGAAATTAAAGAAATGGAAAAATGTTGGGATTATTCAATCCTTGGAATTAAAAAGAAATGAATTGAATTCGTTCAGACAGTCGTTGGGCCAATGGAAACAGAATACTTTAATATCTTTTGCAAAAAATGAAGAATTTCGCAGGTGGAGATTCACCCACAATCCGGAGTATAACTATTTTATTAATCATGATGGAAATAACCATTTTACTGTGTCAAAAATATTCACCGATCCGCTGACCAAATCGAAATACGGGGATATTGTGGACATGGAATTGAATAATTATGAAACCGATCATGGGGCTTTATTGGTTCAAAAAACCTGTTTATTTTTATTTGACCAAGGAGCCCATTTGATTACCATTTGGGCACTTCCCCATACTAAAATTTTTGAACAATTGATTTCTTTAGGGTTTAAGACGTCAGAGTATGAACGGTATTTTTGTCTTCGAATTTTTAATGAAAAGTATTCCGATTTGTTGCAAATCAATAATTGGGAATTAGTACAGTCGGATACGGAAGTTTTTTGATTATTTGTTTGCGCCCCACAAGAAAAAAAATGGTGGAACAGGATCAGTCATAATGAAAATAGGTTTAAAATATGAGATCGGAAATATTGCAGAGATTATTGCTTTTAGGGCTCAGTATGATAAGTGCCTTATTCTTTTTTCTTCTGCCGAAATGCTTCCGATTTTAAATAATATTTTCAAAAATGATAAGGATGTCTGCCTCCTGATAAGAAAACAATTTACTGAAGACCAGTATCATGAATTTAATATTCATAGACATATTACTCCTAAGGATAAAGAATTAATAAAGTACTTGGAACCGCCATTATCGTTTCTGGAATTTTTAAACAAAAACAGTATTTCGGAAATTGATCATTTAAATATTGAAGGGTCTGACAATCATTCCAATACTTTCCTGCTCAGGCAAATTATTAGGGATATTAAAGTCAATCAAATAAGCGGTAACTTTATCGATTCACATTTTTTAGAATTAAAAGAATTGCTCCAGGATTCATATAAATTAATCTGGATTAAAGCTGGTTCGTTAGGGGATGACTTTTATACAATTAAGGCACAATGGATCACTTACAAAAAATTCGATAATGATCGAACAATTAAAGGAATTGAGGATGTTGAAAAGCATCATTCCAGAGAACAAAACAAACAATTGCTTTTTAATATTATTTATGCCCATCTGAAAAAAGGTTCTATCCCACCGATAAAAAAAGGAAACGTCACCGTACTATGGTCCAGCAAACCGATCAAAGGTTGTGATTTATATTTATATAATAATGCCTATAGTTATACGGGCAGTAAAGAGAAATTACAAATATTACTTTTAGGTGAGCCTTCGGTTGTCCTTCCGGGACAGTATAATGAAAAAATCTGGGACCATTTCGCCTATTGTTTGACACTATATGATGAACTAATCAGCGCCAATAAAAATTTTTATAAAATACTATATCCGCGATCGGGATTAACGCCATATCCGACCGAGGATATCATTACGGAAGACCCGGAAGACGGAAACAGATCCTACCCGATTGAAAATAGAAAAAAGGGTATTTGCCTTATCAGTGGAAATAAATTTTCAAATGTGGTGGGTGAACTCTATTCCAAAAGAATGGAAGCGGCATTGTGGTTTGCCTTAAACTCACCTCTTCCCTTTGACGTCTATGGAACTCCTCCTTTTTTCCTGCCTAACTATTACGGCATCATCGAACCTGGAAAAAAACTATCCGTATTATCAAAATATAAATTTAATTTATGTTTTGAAAATGTTAACCATCCCGTCTTTTCTTCCGGTTATGTCGAAAAAATATTGGATTGTTTCGAAACCAGAACAATTCCCATATATTGGGGAGCAGATAATATTAGCGAATATATACCCAAAGAATGTTATATTGATTTTAAAGATTTCCGGAATTATGGGGAATTAGAATCATTTCTAGCTAATATGACCCTAAACGACTATTGGTCCTATCTCAATTCAATTGAAAAATTTGTCCAAGAAGGGGGGTTGAGACCCTACTCCTGGCAAACCATCTACGATCAATTGGCTCAATTATATGCCCAAAGCTATCAACTGAAACTTAGTAATTTGTTTGATTCAAATCAACAATGGGAATGGCTGAATTTTAATACTCCTGAAATTCCAACTCAGGAATCAGAGGCGGTTCATGTCTGGGATTATCTGTCCCTGGTCAACGGCAATTCACCAATCATTACCAAGAAAGAAATCACTATTCGTCCGGCCTCGACCGATCCTCAATTTTTTGGACAGATTAAACAATTTAATCAATTGGGCCAATATAACCATTCTTTCGAAGCCTTTTCAAAGATTCCCTGGGAAAATGATCCCGAATTAAATTATCTCTTAGCGGAAACACTGCTTAATAGCCAAAATTATGAATCGGCCGCTCGGCGGCTGGAAATGGTTTTAAAGCTTAACCCCGATCATTCTAAATCATATAACGATTTAGCTGTAATTTATTATCAAAAAAAAGATTTGGTCAAAACGATTCATTATCTTCATCTGTCTGTCCTTAAGGATCCCCACAATTATACGTCTTTAGACAATTTACTCAATCTATTAACTCAATTAAAGCAGTACGACTATCTTGCCACATATTCAGGCGAGTTGATAAAAAAATTTCCCAAACAGCCTGAGATTATTAATTTATTAAAAAAATATAATCTCTTGACTGATGATCCCTCAATTGTGCAGAACAGACAAAGCGAGGATCCAACTATTGATCAACATGAGATACTCTTCCAAATAAATCTATTAATTAATGGAGGAAAAACGGATAAGGCCCTGGAAATCATAACACAATCCTTGGCAGACGAAAAAATAAATTCGTCGCTGCGACTGCAATTAATCCACTTGATTCAAAAACTAGGTTATAAAGAAAAAGCCTTTGAAGAATTAAGTCAATGCATTCCCAAAGATCCTAACAATACCATCCTTTTTCATGAACTGGGTTGCCAGGCCGTGGAATTAAAGAAATATGAAGAAGCCTTTGATTTTTTTAAAAAAGCGGTATTAATAGATAATAACAATAAGGGCAGTTTGCAAAATTTAATTCAGCTTTTGATGATGTTTTCAGAAACGAATCCACAGATTTCACCGGCGCATATTTTAAAAGAAATATTTAATGATGGATTTTATAATTTAAAAATTCAGCCCGACATTCATTATTCGAAAAAAGCCTTGGTTGTTTATATCGATGATGCCATCCCCTGGTTTTTGGCTGATCGGCTTAATTACCTGCCTTATCTTAACAAACATACAATGTTATGGGAATCCACCGAAATCCTTCGTTTATTAAACAGTCATGGCTATGTGGTGGATTGGTTTGGGTTTAAAACGCAGTCAAAATTAACAACTAATTTCCCTTGGGAAAAATATGATCTGCTTCTGGCTGAAGGAAACAATGTCTTAAATCAGGTCCCAGAAACCTTAACCCACCTCAAAAAAATTTTTTATTCTACCGGTCAGCACTGGCTGCGGGCAAACCTTAGCGAAATGAAACGAATCACAATGTTCCGGGAAAGACATAATATTCTTATGCCTCAAGAACGATATTTATTAAGTAATTTTTCAGATGAATATGCTGATTATCTCACTTATTTCGGCAATGAATCGCAACTGGAAGGTTACAATGTGAAAGTTCAAAAAATACCTTTGAATATTAGTTGCGTCCATATTCCAACACCAAGGTCAAAAAATATTAAAAGATCGAAAAAAAATTATATTTGGCTTGGCGGTTCGGGAATGATCCATAAAGGATTGGATCTGGCGATTGATGCCTTTGCGGAGTTAAAAGACTATACATTACATATTTTTGCCATAATGCACACTGAATTACGATTTCAGGAATGGTTGGCTTCAATGATAAATAAGCACCAAAACATTATTTTTCACGGAGAGAAGAATGTAACTTCCCCTGAGTTTGAAGAGATCGCCTGGAATTGTATCGGTTCTATCTACGTCAGTGCTGCCGAAGGAGGCCCCGGGTCTGTAGCCCAATTGCTTCATTATGGGATCATCCCTATTGTTGGGCGAACGAGTAATGTCCGGGCGGAACATCTCGGATATATTATAGATGCCGATGATGATATTTCCATTATAAAGGCAATCCAGAGGGCAATAGAAAATATTGAAAAATGTACTGAGGAAGATTTATTACCCAAATGCATTCAAATCCAAAAATTTGCCGAAAAGAATCATACCCGCAAAGCTTATTCGGAAAGTTTCAATAACTTTTTAAATTTTATCCAAAAATAACATTGATGAAAGCAATAGATTATTAGGAGTTATTATGAAAGTAGGTGTAATCGGATACGGTTATTGGGGGCCTAATTTGGTGCGGAATCTAATGGGAGTAGAGGGTTGTACCGTCCTGATGGTTTCGGATCTGAGACCTGAACGTCTGACGACTGTTCAAAAGCATTATCCTTCAATAACAACAACGCGTTCGGCTGATGACGTTTTTAATAATAACGAGATTGATGCAGTGGCTATCGCTACACCGGTTATGGCTCATTATCCTTTGATCAAAAAAGCACTGCTGACCGGTAAACACGTTTTAGCCGAAAAACCGATGACGACCTCCAAGGCTCAGGCGTCAGAGCTGATTCAGATAGCCGTTAAAAATGAGCGGACCCTGATGGTTGATCATACCTTCTTGTATACCGGCGCCGTTAGAAAAATAAAAAAGATTATTGAATCTGGTGAAATCGGTGATCTGCAGTACTATGATTCATTAAGAATAAATCTTGGACTGTTCCAAAAAGATATTAACGTCCTTTGGGATCTGGCAGTCCATGATATTTCCATCCTTCTTCATTTGATCAACAAAAAGCCGAAAAGCGTTCAAGCCATAGGTGTGACCCATACCTGTAATGATATCGAAAACATTGCCTATCTGACTTTGCATTATGACAACGGCTTTATTGCCCATTGTAATTGTTCCTGGGTTTCTCCGGTAAAGGTTCGGACCACTTATATCGGCGGAACAAAAAAAATGATCGTCTATAACGATCTGGAAGGATCGGAAAAAGTTAAAGTGTATGATTCGGGTTACGAAATAAATACTGATGAAGATCTGCGAAAAGTGTTAGTCGGGTATCGAACCGGGGATGTCTTTTCTCCTAAAATTGATACCAAAGAAGCATTAGCGGAAATGGCTTCGGACTTTGTCAAAGCCTGTACTGAAAACAAAGAACCCTTATCCAACTGGAAGCTGGCCTATGAGGTCGTCAATATACTGGAAGCTGCCGAAATCTCTATCAAAAGCAACGGCAGCCGGATTACCCTGCGCCGAGATTTCGGAGACGAGTCATGAAAACGATCACCATCCAAAATGACCATCAATCCATCGTCAATGTAACCATCGGCGAAAAGGTTATTTTTTATAATTTTGTCAATGTCTATGGCTGTATAATCGGAGATGAAACCAAAATCGGCTCCTTCGTCGAAATTCAAAAAAATGTTGTTATCGGAAAACGCTGCAAAATATCCAGCCATACCTTTATCTGTGAGGGGGTCCATATCGGTGATGAGGTCTTTATCGGTCACAACGTAACTTTTATTAACGATAAATATCCGCAATCGGTCAATAGCCAAGGTGAACTGCAAACGGAAAAGGATTGGAATGTTATCGAAACACACATCGGAAACGGTGTCTCCATCGGTTCCGGGTCAACCATTCTTTGCGGGCTAAAAATAGGCGGAGGAGCCGTCATAGGGGCCGGATCCGTTGTGACAAAAGATGTTTCGCCGGGAGTCATTGTAGCCGGAAATCCGGCTCATTATCTCCGTCAGAGGGAAACGGGCAGGGAAGGAGGAACCCAGAGTGTTTAATAACATACCTTGTTTGGATATCGGCAGGCAAACGGCCCAATTAAAAAATGAATACCTTCAAATCTTATCGGGCGTTTTTGATCAGACGGCCTTTTCCAGCGGGAAGTTTGTCGAAGCGTTCGAAGCCTCATTTGCTGCTTATTGCGACGTTCCGTATGCCATCGGGGTTAACAGCGGAACATCGGCTCTCCATTTGATGATGATCGCTTTAGGGATCACTGCCGGTGATGAGGTTATTATTCCGGCCGACACTTTTATTGCAACGGCCTGGGCTCCCTCTTATGTCGGGGCGACCCCCGTCTTTGTTGATTGTGCATCGGATACCTGGAATATTGACCCAGAGCGGATTTCCGAACGGATAACCACTCGGACCAAAGCCGTTATTGGAGTCCATCTCTATGGGCAGCCCTGCGATATTGATGCCTTGATGGCAATCTGCCGTGAACACAACCTTTATTTTCTGGAAGATGCCGCCCAGGCCCATGGAGCGAAATACAAAGGAAAACGAGTTGGAAAATTCGGAGAAATGGCCGCCTTTAGTTTTTATCCCGGGAAAAATTTGGGAGCCTGTGGTGAAGGTGGAATAATTACGACGAATAATCCGGGATATGCAAAACACCTCAAACGCCTCCGAAATCATGGATCAGAAATTCGTTATTATCATGATGAACTTGGTTATAATTTCCGAATGGACGGTATTCAAGGAGCCATCCTAAATGTCAAACTCCCCTATTTGGATCAATGGAATGCCCGGAGACGCCAAATCGCCGAACAATATCGTCAGAAGATCGATAATCCGGCCATCCATTGGCAGAGAAATCCGGACTGGGCAGAACCGATCTATCATCTCTTTGTCGTCACCGTCGATGACCGGCAATCGATGATCGATTCCTTGAATTCAAAGGGTATTTCCCCGGGACTGCATTATCCAGTCCCCTGTCACCTGCAAAAGGCCTATGCCCATCTCGGATATAAACCGGGAGACTGTCCAAATGCCGAATATTTGGCGGACCATTGTCTTTCCCTCCCCATGTTTCCGGAAATGACGGATGAGGAAGTCGAACGGGTAATCGAAGCGATTAATGCATGTTAATAGTATGAAGAATATTACTCCCCAAAATTCTTTATTATTATTTCCGTATAATGGAAATGCTCGTGAAGCGTTCGATTGTCTTGACCATACTTATACCTTTTTAGGCTTTATTGATGATCTAACGTTAAAACAAGGAAATATCAGGGAAGGGGTTACGATCTATTCTCGATCAGCCCTAAATCTCTTCCCCGAGGCGAAACTATTAGCCGTACCCGGCAGTCCAACGACTTTTCGTCAGCGCCGAGAAATTATTGAGAGTCTGAATATTCCCTTCAGCCGATACGCGACGGTTATTCATCCCTCGGCTAAAATCGCTCCCTCGGCTAAAATCGGTTTGAATACTTTAATTATGGCCGGAGTAGTTATCACTGCCGATGTAACGATCGGTAATCATGTATGCATATTGCCCAACACCGTCATTCATCATGATTCAATCATTGAAGACTCGGTTCTTATCGGAGCGGGTGTGATTGTGGCGGGTCATGTCCGAATCCGGGAGAATTGTTATATCGGTAGCGGAAGTACTATTATAAACAATATTGAAATAGGCCCCAAAGCTTTAGTCGGCATGAGTTCTAATGTTTTAAAAACGGTACCGGCAGAGGTAACCGTATTCGGAAATCCGGCCAGGATTTCTCGATCAAATGGAAAATAAGGATCAATAGACAAAGGTCGGATGGAAATGAATGCCGCAAATCCTAAGAGAATAATTCTCGAACTGACTAATAAGTGCAATCTGCGTTGCATCATGTGCGCCCAAAATCATATCGCCTTTGATCATACGGTCCTTACTTTGGATATGGTAAAAAAAGTAGCTCCTTTTTTGAAGACGGCTGAAGAAGTGACCCTTTTCGGGTATGGTGAACCTTTACTCAATTCCTATTTTAAAGATATTTTTGCCTATGTGAGGCAGTTTTCGTCATTAAAAACTTACCTTTTGACCAATGGGATCCTTCTGTCTAACTATGTAGAATTTCTTATTAAAAATCATTTGACTTATTTATCCATATCGATAGATGCCGCAACGGAAGAAACCTATCAGAAGATCAGAAGGGGAGGGCGTCTTTCCAGTATCCTCGAAGCCCTGGAAAAGATCCAAGCATTTGATCAAGGCGGCCGTTTTCCCGTTCCTTATCTGCGGTTTATCTTTGTGGCGATGAAAAAAAATATTCACGAATTGCCTGATTTAGTGAATGTGGCCCACCGCTACGGTGTCAAAGAAATAAAGGTTGAATATTTAGTCGCTCATTCTGAAGACCTTATCGATCAATCCCTTTTTTTCCATCAACAATTGCTTTCCTTTTTTGCAGATGCCCGTCGGGAAGCGGATAAAACCGGCCTAAAGCTGAATCTGCCTCCCCTGATCGGCCAAGACAAGTCAGGTGATATGCTCCATAAAGAATGCAATACGCCACAGGATACCTTTTTTCTTTCCAGCAACGGGGACGTCCGGGCCTGTATGATTTCCAACGAGATATTCGGCAATATTCAGTCAATGGATCCGGAATCAATCTGGTCAGGAGACGCCTTAAAACGTTTTCGGAAAGAAGTGAATTCCAAAGCCTTGCCGATAGACTGCCGAACCTGTTGGCAGGCCAGTCATCTTAATGTCAATAGACGGGACGCCCATGTCAGACTGGACGTTCAGATCGGCAAACAAAAAATGAAGCCTCCCCAAACCTCTTGACAAATTTTTTATGACGGCTATGATTCCGATTACCAAACCCTGCCTTTCAATTGAAGAAGTGAATTATGTGGCTGAAACAATTCACTCCGGATGGGTGACTCAAGGGCCTCGTGTCCAGGAGTTTGAAGAAAAATTTGCCGCCGTCGTCGAAGCCCCCTATGCCGTTGCGGTGTCCAGTTGCACGACGGCCCTCCATTTAGCCTTAATTGCAGCAGGAATCGGTCCCGGAGATGAGGTTGTCTGTCCATCTCTTAGTTTTATCGCCACCGCCAATGCCATACGCTATGTGGGTGCTGAACCGGTATTTGCCGATGTCGACCCTGAAACCTATAATATTGATATCAACAGTGCGACTTCTTCTCTCTCTCGCCGAACCAGAGCCATTCTCATCGTTCACCAGATGGGATTGCCGGCTGACATTGATGCCTTTCTACAGTTATGCCGTGAAAACCAATTGCATCTGATCGAGGATGCCGCCTGTGCCGTAGGATCGAGATATAAAAATCGTCCGGTTGGGTCCCATTCCGATTTGGTCTGTTTTTCTTTTCATCCGCGTAAAGTCATCACCACCGGAGACGGCGGGATGATCACAACCCATCGTCAGGATTATTATGAACGGTTAAAAAAACTACGCCAACATGGCATGTCCGTAAACGACCGGGCTCGGCATGAAAGTAAAGATGTGGTTTTGGAAAGTTATGATGAGATCGGCTATAATTACCGTCTGACCGACATTCAGGCCGCTATGGGGATTAAACAGCTCGAAAAACTCTCCTGGATCATTGAACAACGTCGAAAAATCGCCGAAACCTATAACCGGGCGTTCGTTTCTCATCCCAACTTAAAAATTCCATTCGAATCGCTAGAATCGTTTACCAATTATCAGTCCTACAGCTTATACGTGAAGGAAAAGGCTTCAATATCAAGAAATACTCTCATGCAAAAGCTATTAGATAAGGGAATTGGCACCCGTCGAGGCATTATGTCCATTCATCGAGAAATTCCCTATCAATCGTTTTTCAATAAATCTCTTCCCGTAACCGAAGACCTGTCCGACCGAAGCATCCTTCTGCCCATATATCCGGAAATGCCGGAAGATTTCTGCCGGGAAATCATCGATGCCATATGGACAGAACTTGTGCCTTAATTAGTTTGCATCCGGAAATTCAAAATGAGAACTAATTAAAACAAAGGGAAAGATAAGTGGAAAAAACAGCAGAGGCTTTTTCGAATAATCACCCTCATACCTTTTCCCTGGAGGAAAATTCCGTATCCGGAGATCATTTGCCATCAGAGCCCCTTAGCCCTAAACCGGCAGAAAAGGTTTTTTCATTTACTTTAGTAAAAGATAAGGATTTTTCTTTACAATCCTCATTTCTCCAAACTTTAAAAGATACGTTTTCAGCAACTATTTTTGTGGAAACGGGCACTTTTTTAGGGAATACTTCAGCAAAAGCCAGTGAAGTATTCTCGGAAGTCCACACCGTTGAATTGAGTACTGATTTATATCATAGGGCTGTGGAAAAGTTTAAGTCCCAGCCATCGGTTTTCGTCTATCATGGTAATTCCGGGAATATATTCCCTCAACTGTTAGAAAAAATAAAGGGATTAATCATTTTTTGGCTTGACGGACATTATAGCGGCGGAAATACAGCCAAGGGTGAAGGCCATACACCAATTATCAAAGAGTTACTGGCCATTCAAAAATCCAATATCATTCCGCCGATTATCTTAATCGATGATTTACGTTATTTTGATCAGTCCTTTCCTCATCTGTTTAACGAAGATGTTGTTCAAGATTATCCCCATCTGAGCATAGTTTGCAAAAAAATTTTAGACATTGATCCCGGATATCAGTTTGCCGTACTCGGCGATATCCTCTTGGCTTATCCCTCGACGGAAATCAATCTCTGTACACCTCTGGCACAAGCCTGTACCATCAGTCGATTATTTGAAGAAGGCCTTTTTACTCCATCCGAGGTCTTAAAGGCCGAGCGGGAGATCATTCTGGCGGAAGGATTGGAACTTGAATTTCTCCAGAAACTGTATGATTTATATAAAGGAGAAGAACAATACGGATTTTGCCGGCATTATCGCCTTTGGTTTGCCTTGACTTTGGCGGGCCGAGGAAATTATGTCCGCGCCTACAAGGAATTCTTGGTATCGAAAATATTAGGGCTGACCCATTGGAGAATAGACTGGTATCTGGCTTGTTCCGCCTTTGATGCCGGAGCTGCAGTTGAAGCGCTGGAGCACCTCACCTCCGTTATTCAGGCCGCTCCTTTTTTTGAACCGGCCGCTCTTTTGGTCAAAAATGTCGAGGAGATTACATCTATAAACCGCCTGGCTTTTTCGGTAGAAGATTATCTGGATTTAGCCGTTCATTATGAGTTGGCTAACAACACCACTAAGGCCTTAGAGCAACTCAACTGGGCCCTTAAACAAAATCAGGATCAGACCTCGATTCTCTTGATCTATGTTGCAAAACTAATTGAGGTGGGTCAATGGATTTCAGCCGAGGGACTATTGAAAAAAATTATTGAATTGGACCCGTTTTCGTCGCTGGCTTATAACGAACTCGGAGTATTGACGGCCCGTAGAGGCGACTTAGGAAAGGCCATGGAATATTACGGTACGGCCTTTCAATTGGACCAGAAGAATTATTCGGCTCTTAGAAATCTGGTACGATTGGCAGCCGATATGGGCCTTTCGGAACAGGCCCGTTCTATCATTCAAGAACTTCTGTCGAAGGAAGGACCTTTGCCGATCCTCTTAGATATTGAGTCAGAGATTGGCCTGGGTCAAAAGAAGGATAACTAATTGAAAATATTAAACTGTTTTCCTGAGGCGACCAACCCAGATCATTATGCCTACAGTAATATTCGAGCCTCCTTGTTAGAGAGGGGCTGCGAAATAATCGATTTTGATTTTCTTTCAAACTTGAGCCGGTTTGGGCAACATGGGATGGTTTCCAAACTTCAGGCCTTAATTAATGACAAACAACCGGATATTTTTCTCCACGGTATCGTTACCGAAGAACTACCGGTTCGATTTTTAGATGAACTAAGAGATCGCCGAGATATTCTCAGTATCGTTTTTTTTTCTGATGATGATTGGAGAGTCTATAATCACTCCTTGCACTGGGTAGAACATTATAACTATGCCACCACCAACGATATTGAAGCGTTGTCTATTTATCGTCAGGCCGGGTATAATCATGTTTTTCCTCTTCAGTATGCCGCCAATCCCGGTATTTATTATCCAAGGAAAGTCTCTAAACAATTCGAGGTAACCTTTGTCGGTCAGGCCTATTTAGGAAGACCGCAGTTGGTTTATGAATTATTAGGTCAAGGCATTAATATCCGTGTCTGGGGATCTGGTTGGGAGAAGATGCCCGAACTAAAAAAGATCGCCGGGCCGTCTCTTCCCACAGACAAAATGATCGAGACATTTTGCGCTTCCAAAATCGTTTTAGGCATGGCCTGGTGTTCCATACCGAATAAAGATGGCCATCTCATCCCGCAGATTAAAGGCAGGACTTTTGAATATCCGGCCTGTCGTGCTTTTCAAATAACGTGTGCCGATAAACGACTGGCTCATTATTTTGATGTCGGAAAGGATATCGTCGTCTTTCAGGACAGCAACGATCTGGTCAATAAGATTCGCTATTATCTTGCCCATGACGAAGAACGGGAATCGATTGCCGAAGCAGGTTATCAAAAAGTTATTGCCCGGCACACCTGGAACCATCGTTGGGACGAATTTTTCCGATTTCTTAATGACCGGGAAGCATTAAATAAAAGTAAAACCATAGACGTTTCCGCCTTTAATTCCGGGAATATAAAAAACGGGGACTCTATCCAGACATCCACCGCTTCGATATCGTCATTCTCCAAGAAATTTCTCCCTTTAGTCTCCGTTTATTGCTTCGTGTACAACCGTGAAAAATTTATCGCCCAAACCATTGAATCAGTTCTTAACCAGACGTATCAAAATTGGGAAATGATTATTTTAAACGATGGGTCTACCGATCATACCGCTCATATTATTCAAAGATATTTGACGGATAAGCGGATAAAATATCATTCTCAAAACAATATTGGAAAAAACCTGGATCAATTTCATGAGTTAAATAATCGGTCTATCAATATGACCCGTGGAGACTTCATCTGCGCCATTGGGGCGGATGATTTATTTTACCCTCATAAAATTGAACGGCAACTGGAAGATTTTGCCCACTATCCAGAATTAGATGTTTCATTTTGTAATGCTCAACTCATTGATGATAACGGAAAACACCTTCCCGTGGATTTCCGCCATCCCCGCTCTCTCCAATTTAATAGATTTAATCTTCTGCGGTGGCTTTTTACCGCTAACTTCATTGCTCATCCCTCAACGATGATCAAGCGGACTTCCTTTTATGAACAAGGCTGTTATGAGACGGGCTTTGCGTCCGACTACCATTTTTGGTTAAAAACAGCAAAAAACTTGAATTTTAAATATATTGATGAATATCTCTGGCTCTATCGGGTCCATGGTGAGGCCTCAACAGCCAATAAAAATGCAGCGATTTGCGGGGACGCGACCTATGAAGTCATGAGGGAAATCTACGAAAAGTATTCCATAGGTGATTTTTATCCGGAAATTTCTCAGTGTACGGATGTGGCAAAGGCCCTTTATAGCGCCCACCTTGATTTCGCCAATGACATGCTAAACGGGAAATTTTATCGTCTCCCCGAATTTGCCTTAAAAGAATATGAACGAGCGCTTCAGGTTAAACCAAAAGGGATAGAAGCGCTTAATAATTCGTTTATTGCTTTCCTCAAAATTGGCGGTTTTTCTCAGGCCCGATTTTATGTGGATCAATTAAGACCCATGGCCTTAAATCACCCAATCATCGCCAGTAATATCCTGCTTTTCGACAATAATGTGAAAGAGAGCGAATATAGCTTGTTGCTGGAAGGGGATTCCGAATTAAAACAAAAAATTCTTCTTTCGGCGAATTCCCCCACGCTGATGCCCGGATCCACATTAAGTCGACAAACGCTCAGAAAAGAGATCGTCGATTTCAGTCCTACTTATTCAAAAGGTTTGACCTCTATCATCATCGTCGTGTCCGGCGATGGGGGACGTTTAAAAGAATGCCTTCAAAGTCTGCAGAGTCACACCTCTGCTCCGTATGAAGTCCTTCTTTTCAGCAACGGTTATGAGGGAGAGGAAATCAAATGGTACCAGGATCAGATTGTCGACGGCAATACCTTTAAATATTATGCCACGGAAAAACAATCCATCGTCTCCCGGCTTTTTAATTATGGCCTCAAGAATTCCTGTGGGGATGTGCTGGTGTTGTTGTCAAGCACCATAAAGGTTCCCCCTGATTGGCTGAAAGATCTGCGCTCCCATCTTACCCGTTTCCCTGTCACGGGACTCGTCGGTCCTTTGATCTTGAAGGAAGAGGGGAGACAAGGAGTCGATATTGAAGTGGCCCCGAAGGATTTTGCTGGTTTTGCCCGGACCTTAAGAGAGAATAACCATTTTCGTCGAGTGGCGGTGGAATCTTTGAGCCCCCATTGCCTTGCTGTTAAGAATGAAGTGATGCGAACCATTGGCGATTTAGACGAGTCTTTTGACAATATGGCCCTGGCCGTCGAAGATTTTTGCTATCGTGCCTTATTGGAAGGCTATCGGGCCGAAATCGCCGGAGATGTCTTGATTGATCATTCGGAGCCACTTAGCCTAAGGAATTATAATTTAGTGAAGAAGAAATGGTCTGAGACAGGCAGGCGTACAGCTTACGCCGAAAAAATCGCTCGCTATGAGGCCTTGTACGGAGGGACGAATTTTTCCCAGAAAGGCATGATGGATCAGGCCGTTGGCGCTCTGATTGAGGGGATCAAATATTGTCCGGAGGAGAAAGCAATTTATTGGGCGTTGGCTGAGATATTGATCGATTCCGGGCGGTATGGGGAGGGGCTTGAAGCCCTGAATAGTCTGCCGGCTGAATCGAAGGATGATCCTCGGAGTCTGGTTTTATTCGGTTATTGCCGACAAGGTCTGGGAGACCTGGAGGGGGCCCAGAGGGATGGCCAAGGGGCCTTGGATTTGAAAACGGATGATCCTGGGGCCCTGAATCTCCTGGGAGTGATTGCCCGCCAGAGAGGGGATTTGGTCTCTGCGACCGAGTATTTCCGGAAAGCCATAGTCGCCGATCCCGGTTACGGGGAGCCGTACAGCAACTTGGGGGTCCTTTATTGGCACGGCGGGGAACAGGAGAAGGCCCTGGAGTTTTTGGAAAAAGGGTGTCTGCTTTCTCCGTTGGTTTCGGAGGGTCTTGCCCTTTATCAAACCGCCATCAATGAACTCGGACGGTTTGAACAGGCCGAGAAAGTACTGAAAAGTGTAACCGCCCTTTACCCCCTGTCGAAAAAGCTTTCTTTTTCCCTGATCAGTATCTTATTGGCTCAGGGAAAGGATCAAGAGGCCATGAAGGAAATCGAGCGGGCCATGTTGGCCTTTGGGATCGATGACGGGATACTCACCGCTGCCTTGGAGGTTCGGGATAAGATCGGTCCCCTGAAAATAGACCCTCAAAAGAAAGGGGGAACCCTTTCGGTCTGCATGATCGTTAGGAATGAAGAAGAGCATCTGCCCCGTTGCCTGATGAGTTTAAAACCCGTGGCCGATGAACTGATCATTGTCGACACGGGGTCAACGGACCGGACCAAAGAAATCGCCAGGGCCTTTGGAGCCAGAGTCTATGATTTTAAGTGGACGAATAATTTTTCCGAAGCCCGGAACTATTCCCTTTCCAAGGCTACCGGCCAATGGATCCTGGTTCATGACGCCGATGAAGTCATCTCGGCCCTTGACTATCCGAAATTGCAGACCTTGATTCACCCATCCTCTTCCCGCAAGGCCTACTCTTTCGTAACCCGGAATTATGTGAACTATGAAGGGATGAGTAATTGGGAAAGGAATGACGGCCAATACCCGGAAGAAATCGGTTTAGGATGGATAAAAAGTCAAAAAGTACGCCTTTTCCCACGTTTGGAAGAAATTTATTTTACGGATCAGATCCATGAGTCCGTCGAAAAAACTTTAGGCCGTTTACACTATTCAATCCACCCTGCGGATATCCCTGTTCATCATTACGGAATGATGAACAGGGAAAAAATGAAAAATAAAAGAAAACAGTACCTCGAACTAGGAAAATTAAAATTAAACGAACTGGGCAACCAAAACCCCAAAGCGCTGTGGGAACTAGCTCTTCAGGAGTTTGTCAATAATGATATTGAAAATTCCCTGCAGCTCTGTCTTCAATTAATAAGACTCGATCCGAGTCTTTTGCAATCCGACCCCGCACTTTCTGACATATACTTAAAGACGGGAATTTGTTATCTATGCCTGGGAAACCATAAAGAGGCCTTCGATTATCTAAAAAAAACCCTCAGTCTTGCCCCTGATTTAAAGGAAGGCCAAGTCAATTACGCCCTCGTTTCCCTTTATCTAGGTAAAGCCGCGGAGGCGACGGCCACCCTTGAAAAATTATCTGCTCTTGACCCTGAATTTCCAAATTGTAAATTTTTTCTGGCCATGGCCTATTTCTGTACCGACCGAAAGAAAGAGGGCCTAGCCCTTTCCGATTCGTTTAGAGGCGATTCCATCTTTTTGAGTGAATTGTTTCCCATGCTTATAAATGAACTCACGGCCATCGGCCGGGAAGATTATGCCAGGGCAATCGTAGAATCTTTAATTGGTGAGGATCTGCTGGCTCCTTCTTTGAAAAATAAATTGCCCGGATATCTTCGAGGAATGACTGAAGAGGCATCCCCTAAACCGTCCAATAGGACAGATTCACAAGATAGCTCCGTGTTTCGTCATTTAGCCCAGGCGATTAACATGATGACTTCCATCGTGATTTATTCAACCCGGGAATTGGAGTCTTTGAAGCAATGTGTCGCTAGTCTTCAGGCCCATACCCCCTTGCCACATGAGATTGTTTTTTTAGACAACGGTTCTTCAGTGGAAAAAAGCGAGTGGTTAAAAGCCCAAGCAGGAACTCATTCGAATTTAAAAATTATAGAAAATCAGGATGATCATGGACAGGGGCAGGGGTGCAATCTAGGAATAACAAAATCGGCGGGAGAGCATATCGTCATCTTATCTGATCAAGTGATTGTTACAGAAGGCTGGCTTTCCGGTCTGTTGGAATGTTTACACTCAGCACCCGACGCCGGCTTGGTGGGGCCAATGACCGGCGCCGTTGAAGGACTTCAAACAGTGGTTCAGGATGAATCCTCCTCCCTTGAGACCCTGGATGATTATGCCTCATCATTTCGAAAACGACATCGTTATCAAAGGATACCGACCCGATCCTTAAGCCCGATTTGTTTATTACTGGAAAGGAGAATTTTCGATTTAGTGGGCCTGTTTGATGAAGCGCTGAGCGGAACGGGAGCAGAATTTGAGGATTATTGTCATCGAATTTTAATGGAGGGATTTAAGATCTATATCTCCGGGGATGTTTATGTTCACCATGGCGGCCAACCGAATGTTATCAATACAAAAAAAGTTTGGGAGAAATGGTTTGGCATAGACGCCCAAACAGAACCTGGCAAAAAGCTGGCCCGGCTTAACGCCCTTGAGGATTCCAACCGGTTCTCTCAAAAGGGTCTAGTGGATCAGGCCGTTGGCGCTCTGATTGAGGGGATCAAATATTGTCTGGAGGAGAAAGCAATTTATTGGGCGTTGGCTGAGATATTGATCGATTCCGGGCGGTATGGGGAGGGGCTTGAAGCCCTGAATAGTCTGCCGGCTGAATCGAAGGATGATCCTCGGAGTCTGGTTTTATTCGGTTATTGCCGACAAGGTCTGGGAGACCTGGAGGGGGCCCAGAGGGATGGCCAAGGGGCCTTGGATTTGAAAACGGATGATCCTGGGGCCCTGAATCTCCTGGGAGTGATTGCCCGCCAGAGAGGGGATTTGGTCTCTGCGACCGAGTATTTCCGGAAAGCCATAGTCGCCGATCCCGGTTACGGGGAGCCGTACAGCAACTTGGGGGTCCTTTATTGGCACGGCGGGGAACAGGAGAAGGCCCTGGAGTTTTTGGAAAAAGGGTGTCTGCTTTCTCCGTTGGTTTCGGAGGGTCTTGCCCTTTATCAAACCGCCATCAATGAACTCGGACGGTTTGAACAGGCCGAGAAAGTACTGAAAAGTGTAACCGCCCTTTACCCCCTGTCGAAAAAGCTTTCTTTTTCCCTGATCAGTATCTTATTGGCTCAGGGAAAGGATCAAGAGGCCATGAAGGAAATCGAGCGGGCCATGTTGGCCTTTGGGATCGATGACGGGATACTCACCGCTGCCTTGGAGGTTCGGGATAAGATCGGTCCCCTGAAAATAGACCCTCAAAAGAAAGGGGGAACCCTTTCGGTCTGCATGATCGTTAGGAATGAAGAAGAGCATCTGCCCCGTTGCCTGATGAGTTTAAAACCCGTGGCCGATGAACTGATCATTGTCGACACGGGGTCAACGGACCGGACCAAAGAAATCGCCAGGGCCTTTGGAGCCAGAGTCTATGATTTTAAGTGGACGAATAATTTTTCCGAAGCCCGGAACTATTCCCTTTCCAAGGCTACCGGCCATTGGATCCTGGTCCATGACGCCGATGAAGTCATCTCGGCCCTTGACTATCCGAAACTTCGCCGCATCATACATCAAAAATCGGCCCACTCCTTAGCCTATGTTCTGACCACGAGGAATTATTCAACCAATTCTTCTCTGGACGGTTGGACGGCCAGTACTGGAGAATACCCCAAAGAGGAAACGACCATCGGCTGGTTTCCCACCCCTAAAGTCCGGCTCTATACCAATAATGCCCCCATCCGGTTTACAAATCCGGTCCATGAACTGCTTGAACCTTCATTGATAAAGGCAGGGTTTAAACTGGCCCCTCTTGATATTCCTATTCATCATTATGGTGAATTGAATTTGGAAAAGGATTGGGCCAAGGCTGAAACCTATTATGAACTCGGTAAAAAGAAATTGGCCGAATCACCGGATAACCCTAATGCCCTTCGGGAATTGGCTATCCAAGCCGGAGAATTAAAACGCTATGAAGAGGCCGTTGAACTGTTTGAAAAATATCTCTTGGTGGAACCCCAGAGCCACACGGCCTATTTCAATTTAGCCACCTGTTATTTGGAACTTGAACAATTTCCCAAGGCCTATGAGGCCGGGCAAAAAGCCAAAGAACTGGCTCCTCATTCTAATGAGGCCCTTTTGAGTTATGCCGGGGCCTCCCTTTGTCTGGGTAAGATTGCCGAGGGGATCGGTGCCTTGGAAGAATTATTGAAAAGATCCCCGGAATATCCGGTGGCCAAAACCGCTTTAGCGGCGGGGTATTGTTTGGGAGGTCAAAAGGATAAGGGTTCAGAAATATTAAAGGCCCTGTGGAAACGAGGATATGATTGCAGTGCGGCCCTGCATTCCTTATCGAAAAAACTTGTCGCCGCCGGGCAGGCCGAACAAGCTATTGCTCTCTTGCGAATGATGATTGTTACCAAACATATCCACCCGGATACCAGAGATTTGTTGTCTCATTTGGAGAAAACCGGGTTTCATACTTCTTAATTCAATTCAGTCGTCCGTTCCTCAACTCGATTATTATTTTTTTAATGAGTGGAATCGAACCTTTCCGTGTGCCGATGTTCGTGTGCTGAAGTCACTTAAAGGGTCGGAGAACCGGTTCTAGGTGCGCTTTTAATTACCTCCATTTCAATTTTGAATTCAGTAACAACGTTGTTCTTTTCGCGCAGGTCATTCATTATTTGTTCCTTGGTCATAAGACCCTTTTGCAGGTAAGACGAATAGGGTTCATCCAGAATGGTCGCTAGCCCGGTGATTTCGAAATCAATCCCTAAATAATGGGCCAGAGGAGAATTGGGGATTCCAAGGCGCTTCCATTCGTCATTCATCTTCTTGCTGAATAATGACAAGACTTGGGGAGATATGATCCTCACATGGGTCGGGTCTCCGATGAAATTATCGTGTCTTGGATGGGGGGTGGTGATCTTCACAATTGCGCCGGGCGTGCATATCCGGTAAAGCTCCTGCATCATCGCTAAAAAAATTTTAGGATCTCCTCCGAGATGTTCAAGCGAATGATAAAAGAGAACTTCTTCAACACTATCGTCCTGCCAGGGCCAGGGTAATTTTTCAAGGTCATATACCTGGTCCGGCTCGCACAGGGGAGAAGAATCGACGTTTAGGTAACCCGCGATTTTGTTATGTCCACAACCCATGTTGAGTTTCATAAGTGGTCACAACTCCTTTCTCTATGACCTTTTCCTGCAAACGCTCCGATTTGCCCCCTCCAGTCCTCAAAAAGTGGTGGACTCGCAGGAATTAAAAAAACACTCAATTAGACTTTAGTGTCTGCCGATCTTAAAACAGCCCGGAAAGCATTAAGCTGTTTATTGAGAACGTTCACGTTTCGATTATAATTGATAAGGATTTCGCGGGCAGTGGTCCCACTGACTATCGCCGAAGCAATTTCAAAGAAGCTGACAAAGGGTTGAACGGCCTGATTTGATCCACTCCGGATCAACGCGTCTTCCCTGGCGGTGATTTTGGAGAGCTGATCCGCTGAAAAACAATGGGCGGGATTTTTTCGCACTTTTTGAAGCGAAATCTCTAGGAGATCGTTTAATTTCAACAATAGGCGCTGAGTCGTCTCTGTATCCTTTAAGCAGTGCTGGATCATTTCCGACAGGATGGGGCCGGATGTTTCTGAATAATTGGTCTTTATCATTTCCAGGGCTTCATCTGCCGCCTGATCGGGATTTACCGGGAGATTATTCAGCGAGGCCAGCCAGATGGGCTTTTGGAAACGAGCACAGAGATCCTCCAGTCTCAGAGGAACCGGCATGACGGGAAGATAATCAACAACTCCATCGGTCCACATGCTGATATAATGGTCGGCCTGAGGATCAGGATCGATCAGAGCAGGCAACTTCGTGTCGTGGGACATAATCGCTTCGACGGCAGTCAAGACGCTTTCGACGGGAATACGCTGTATCATTTCCGGTTCATCACCCAAGGGTGCGCCATATTTAAGGAGCTGTCTGGATTGAATAATCCAGTGCCCTGAACCATAGGGTCCGGTTTCCCGAAAATAAGCGGATGTTTCAAAGAGCGCCACATTGGGAATTCCAACGGCTGCAGCCAGATGCATGGTTCCCGTATCGTTGGTCACAAGCACCTGGCATTTTTCCAACAAGGCTGCCAGTTGAGGAAGAGTTGTTTTTCCGGCAAAGGACTGGGCATTTGGAATTTGATCCGAAATGCTCCTGGTCAACGGCTCCTCGTTCTCGGTGCCGAAAACGAGAATGTTGGCCTTGTGGCGCATCGTCAACTCTCTCCCGAGCTGCACAAAATTCTCCGCCGGCCAGCGCCGTTCCGCTTTACTTGAACCGGGCTGAAATCCAATAAAACACCGGCCGGGTTCTATCGCCTTCACCCATTGAGCGACCTCAAAACGGATTTGATCATCGATTTCAAATCGCGGCCTATCCCGCACGGCCGATGCGCCGGAAAAATGAGCGAATATGTCGACTAGGTTGAGGAGATTCAGGCTTCGGAATTTTTGAAAACTCAAGAGATACAGACTCCAGAGGTCGGTGACAGTCGTTTTTCCCTGAGTATCCAGGGTAAACCCTCGAAGGAAATCCCAACGGAGCAACGTTGTCAGTCGGCTACTGAATTGATCGTGGGTCAAATTTATTACGGCGCGAAATTTTCGTTTTTTTAGGGATTCGATTAGGGAAAACAAAGGGGAGACCGGTGATTCCAAACTGGCCGCAATGCTTGACGGATGATCCGGAGGCGGATCACACACCAGCAATTCATCGATATCCGGATTTCCTTTAAACGCCGCGGCAAATGCCGGAGAGGAAAGGACAATAATTCTGTCTTCCGGATAGCGCACCCGCCAGGAGGAAATCAATACCGTAGACTGTAGGCAGTCTCCAAGTCGAGTCAGTTGTAAGAATATCGTTTCGCTCATAACGGCGGCCTAAGTTACCTTAAAGATCTGTCCCTTTCGTGGCTCGACAGTTCGGCTCTCGAATGAGAGCCTCTTTATAGCTCGACGATGTCGAGCGGCTCGAGGGGCTCGACCGACCGAAAATGTGAATGTCCGGATGCAAACTAATGAACTTCCCCTTTTAAAATTGTCGGCAGGTAGAGCCTCTCTTTTTTATTTTATAACAATAGCCTTGTAATATGATTTTTATATAAACATTTCCTCGAGGTAGCGTCAACTAGAAAATGCCCATGGACGGAGTAATAGATATGAAGAAAGGAAATTTTGTGAGATAGTTGGGTAGTGATTTCTATCAGGGAGGGTTAGTAAATAGCCCCGGAAACCCTCACGGGGCTATTTATTTGGGGTTGTTCCTTAGACCCGCCGCCAGGTTGATATTAATGTTAATGAGAATATCCAGCTTTTCCGGGTGGGGGGTATGCATAATATCAATAATCTGGCGGTCGACAAAGAGGCTCAATTCTAAAATGTTCCTTTTAATGGCTTCCGGTAAGGGGTTATCCTGACGCACCATCTCTCCCTGGAAAATGGTCCACAATTTCTGGTTGAGGCGTAGGGCCTCATCCAACCGCTTAAAATGTCCTTCTTCATCCCAATGCTGTTTGCATTCGGTCAGTCTCAGGGCGGTATTGCTCAGGGCGGCGGCCTCGATATCACGGCCCGAGGTGGCAGCCGATCTCTGAACGTCTTTATAGGCCTGCATTTGCATGGCGGTCATGGTTCATTACCTCATTTTCATAGGTTATTAGTTTGCGTGTCAACTTAAGGGCCGGATAATATTCGCTCTGCAAGATATGCCCGCAAATTTCATTCAGCAATATTCCCGTACTGGGAGCCGCTTCCAGGACATCTTTAACCAGTTCCCAGAATATCCGCTGGTGTTCGGATAAATTTTTTTCATCCACATACATCAATTGGATGGCAAAATAGATCCTCTTGCACGGTGTATCAGCTTCTTTTAAGCTCAGGATGTCTTTCTGCCGAAGGATGGGGACATTATTTTCCACCACCAGATCACATCGGGTGTCTCCGTTGGCAATGACCGCTCCGCTGAGGATCATCCGTTCATGGGGTTTTAAGGTTATTTTTAGGGCCATGGTCTATAGAATGCCGATCCGTTCCTTTAAACAATGACGCTTAAGACTTTACCCGGTTCCTGGGGAGCCGGATGATTCTGGCCTTGTAGCGACACCTCCCGGAAACGGTTCAGACCGTCTAAAGCCGCTGAGATTTCCTGATCCGTGGCCTGATCGGTCAACTTTGGTCCGCTGGTCTCCTTCTTAAGGTCCCCCGGAACCGAGGCTTTTTCGATCTTCTCTTGCAGACCCTGAATCCCCTTGATCAAATCAATCCGTTGGGGACTGCCGGCCGGAAAAAAAGGGGGAAAACTGTTCAGAAGGGTCTTCAGTTGTTCATTGATAAAATCCACCGAACTGCTGATGGAGATCATCTGGGCCTGGGGAGTTTTAATCGTTGTTTGTTTGGCCTCCCCGGCCGAAAGACCGCAGACGAGGACCTCATTTTTTCGTGGTCCGATTCCTGCCGAGGACTTTAAATAATCACCTTGTCCTGCCTGTATGCTTATCGTACTTATATCCATCTCCCACCTCCTCATTTTAGAGTAGGGCATCCAGGAATCGGCAGACCCTGGATGCCCTTTAATGAGAAGTTGCTTTAGTTATTAGTCTCTAAAACTATCCGAACAATCTCAGAACCGACTGGGACTGTTGCGAAGACAAGCTCAAGGCCGTAGTACCCAGAGACTGTCTGGTCTGCAACATCAGCATGTTGGCCCCTTCCTCGTTGGTGTCGGCATTGACCAGCTTATCCGCACCGGATTGGAGGGTCTGGGAGATGTCGTTAATCCAGGTATTCCGGGCCGTGACGATACTCAAGTTGGTCGACAACCGGGAACTCTGGGTCTGGAGATTGGTCAGAGCAGTCGTAATTTTGTCTAGAGAACTCTGAATTGAAGTGTTGTCGCTCCAGGAGGCCGAAGTGTCCATACCCAGACCGGAGGCGGTGCCGTCAAAACCGGTAACGGTCAGGGTGTGGCTGTTGCCGAAATGGACGGTCATCGAATCCGAAGAGGACAGGAGGTTTGTCCCTCCATAACTGGCATCGGCCTGCATGTTGTTGAGCTGGGTGACCAGACTGTTATAGGAGCTGATGGAGTTGGTTAAGTCCCCACCACTGGCGATCGATGATTCGCTGAAGTTATTGGTATAACCGGTCAGCAGGATGGAACTCGCAGTCATGGTTGTTCCCGAACCACTGGGAGAGATGGTCAGCACGCTGCCGGCAACCGTGGCCTTCACATCCGTGGTGGTTTCAGTTGTCATGTTAATGGCGTTGGCCAAGGACATAGCGGCCTGATCGGTTGTCCCGCCGACATAAAAATTGGCCCCGCCGATACTGCCGGCCGAGGTAACCCCGGTGAAGGTGGAACCGCTGATACAAATCGTAGCCCCGCCTGAAAAACCGGACAGGCTACTGACCGTCAAGGTCTGGTTGGTCGCGGCCTGAGACAACTGGCTTTTGGCGTTCTGAGCCACGGCTTGGGCTGATTTGACCAGGGAGGTAATACTGGTGATGGCGTTGGTGGCCGCATTGATGGTTTGAATCCCCTGGCCGAGTTCATCTTTGTAGCTTAAGAGGTCGGCGGCCCGGTTGGCTAAGGTTTGGGATTGAAAGTAGTTGACGGCATTGTCCAAGGCGGAATTAACTTTTTTGCCGGTGCTTAAGCGAAGTTGGGTGGCTTCAAGGGTATTGGCCGTGTCTTGCAGGGAGAGCAGATTGGCTCTCATGGAGGCTGATAAGGTTACCATGATATTTTTCTCCTTTTTCTAAGTTTTTTCCCGGCAATTCTTGCCGGTTTTTTAGTGCCGGGAATCCCGGCAGTTTAACGAAAGGCCTTCTTGGTCCGGGCTTTTTTCCCCCTCCTTTTTGACCTGATTAGCGGCCTTTTGGTTATCTTATCGGACCTCTATCTGAAAAACTTTAGCCTCCTGAAAATTTTTTTTTAGGAAGAGGAAATAAAAATGGGATCTCCCGGAAGGTTGGTGTAAAATAGTGGCCGGATAAAGGAGTCAACTATCGGGCTTTCCTGATAGTCGGGAATGGCCCCCAATAAGGTAACTACTTGCGGTGTTTAAGAAAATAGTTTTGCTCTTAATAATAGCGGCTGTCGGTGGGGTCGGCTATTTATTGATCGTCCCCAATATCTCCAGACTTCAAAAAGAGGCCCCCCGGAAGACCTCCTTTATGGAATTTCGAGAAAGGGAGTGGCAGGCTCAGGGGAAAAGGACCCGGATCAAACAAGTCTGGGTCCCTTTAACCCGAATTTCCCCCTATCTGATCAAGGCCGTGATTATCGCCGAAGATGATAAATTCTGGCACCATGAGGGGTTTGACTTTGAGGCCATTCAAAAGGCTCTGGAAAAGGACTTAAAGGCCGGCAAGTTGAAGGCCGGGGGAAGCACCATCAGCCAACAATTGGCCAAAAACCTTTATCTGACCCCCGCTAAAAATCCCATCCGGAAATTAAAAGAGGCTGTTATTACCTGGAGGATCGAACGGACCCTCTCCAAGAAACGGATCATTGAGCTCTATCTAAATGTCGTTGAATGGGGGGAGGGGATCTTCGGCGCAGAGGCTGCAGCCCGCCATTATTTCGGGAAAGGGGCCGCCGGCCTGTCGCCGGAAGAGGCCGCCCGTCTGGCCGTGGTTCTACCCAATCCCCGGAAGATGAATCCGGCCGGTCATTCTTCTTATGTGACCAAACGGGCCGAATGGATCCAGATGATCATGATCAAGCGGGGGTTCATCATCCCTGATTTTGATGAGGTCATGAAGCCGGCAGAGGGGAACGCTGGGGAATTAGCTCCGGATCATGGGTCGGAACAAAAGGCCCCTACAATAAGGATTGTCCCTCCCAAAGGTTCGGAGGGAGAAGAGCAACAGCCAACCGATGAAAAATAAGATGATCTTTAGACCTCTGCCTTCTTATGGTAATTTACAAATTTCCTTTAGGCTAACTAAGGGCAGATCCAGATCCCTGGCTACGTTTTCGCAGGCCACGGCACCTTTATATAGATTCAGGCCTTTGGCTAGGGCCGGGTTGTCCTGCAGGGCCCTGGGGAACCCCTTGTTGGCGAGTTCCAGGGCATAGGGCAAGGTGACATTGGTCAAGGCAAAGGTCGAGGTCCGGGCCACGGCTGCCGGCATATTGGTGACCCCATAGTGGATCACTCCATCAACCAGATAAACCGGATTTTCGTGGGTCGTCGGCCGCGTGGTCTCACAACATCCTCCCTGATCGACCGAGACATCGACCACTACCGTCCCTTTTTTCATGCTTTGAATCATTTCCCGGGAAACAAGCTTGGGTGATTTGGCCCCGGGGATCAAGATTCCCCCGATCAATAAATGGGCATCCCGCACCGATTCAGTGATATTATAGTAATTAGACATCAGGGTATTGATCCGGGTCCCGAAAATATCATCCAGATAGGTTAAGCGTTGGGGATTGTTATCCAGGATGGTTACATAGGCCCCAAGGCCGATGGCGATCTTGGCGGCATTGGTCCCCACCGTTCCGGCTCCCAGAATAGTTACTTTCCCCCGGGCCACACCGGGCACCCCTCCCAGAAGGACCCCCCGTCCTCCGAATCCTTTTTCCAGATAATGGGCTCCGATCTGAACGGCCATTCTTCCGGCGACCACACTCATCGGAGTGAGGAGCGGCAAGGAGCCGTCAGCTAATTGAATGGTCTCATAGGCCACCCCGATCACCTTGCGGTCCAAAAGGGCCTGGGTCAGTATGGGGTCCGGGGCCAAATGCAGATAGGTAAATAAAAGCTGATCTTCTTGCAGAAGAGGAAATTCCTGGGCCAGGGGCTCCTTGACCTTGATGATCATCTCCGCCTCTTGATAGACCTCCGCGGCCGATGGCCTGATCTCAGCCCCGGCCTGGATGTATTCCTCGTCACTGATGCCGCTTCCTTCTCCGGCCCCGGCCTGGATAAAAACTTTATGGTTGAATCGGGTCAAGGCGCGCACCCCGGCCGGGACCAACCCCACCCGATATTCGTGATTTTTAATTTCTTTGGGAACGCCGATAATCATAATAGCCTCATTAAAAGTGGTCGAGGATCCAAGGAGTCAAGGATTCAAGTGAAAGGCGTGGATGTAAACCCACTTGAACCCTAGAATCCTCGATTCCTAGAACCCTTCATTGATTTATATTTTTAACCCCACCTCAAATCCTTCCCGGACGGCTTCTATGGCCTTCCTGGGGGATTTGGCATCACCGATGAGATGAATCTCGGGTACAATATCTTTGATTTTTTCATAAAGACTCTTTTCCGAAAGGGCCCCAACGGCAAGGACAACCGTCTTGGCCGGTAAAGCGGTAAGATTTCCGTCTTTTTCATAGATTACCGACTCCGGAGTGATTTCTATGACCTTTGAGGAAACCAGAACCGGAATATTTCGTCGATGGATATCCTGGAGGATAGACCAACGAGTGGAGGCCCCGATATCCTTGCCGATCTTGGAGAGCATCTCAATAATAGTGATTGCCGTATTGCTTTTCAGGATCAAATCATAAAGGACCTCCAGGGTCTCCGCCTGATTTTCAACTAAAAAGCGCAAGGTCTCGGCATCAATCGTTCCTCTTTTCGCCAATAATAACGCTGTTTCACAACCCACGGCCCCGCCGCCGATAATAACCACCGGGCTTTCAACTTCGACTTGACCGGAAAGGACTTCCCAAGCCGTGAACACACGGGGGTGGTTAACGCCGGGAATGGGAGGGATCAGCGGTTTCGCCCCAGTGGCCATGACCACTACCTGGGGCTGAAGGGCCGCAATGACCTCCGGGGTCACTTCCTGGTTCAAGTGAATTTCTACCGATGCCATTCTGAGTTGGTGGACCAAATCAAAGGCCAGGATGGCCATTTCTTCTCGACCCGGAGGGCAGGAGGCCAGGGGTAATTGCCCGCCAAGGGAGGGTTGCTTTTCACATAAGACTACCTTGTGCCCTCTTTGAGCCGCGGTCTTTGCGGCCATCATCCCGGCCGGTCCGCCTCCTATAACCAAAACTTTTTTTGTCTGCTCCGCCGGGATTATGGGAAAGTGACTTTCGAGCCCGGCCCGGGGATTGACCAGACAGGAGACCGGCCAAGCCTGAAATACCGAGTCAAAACATCCCTGATTGCAGGCAATGCAATGCTGTATGGCCTTCAAGTCTCCGGCCAGAGCCTTTCGGGGCAAATGGGGGTCGGCAATGAGGGCCCTGGCCATGCCGATCATATGGGCCTGATCATCTTTTAAGATACGTTCAGCCAGCAAAGGATTATTGATGCGGTTACAGGCGATGACTGGAACCTTGACCGCCTGTCGCACCCCTTGGGCCAGATAGGTAAAGGCCCCTTGGGGTACCATCATGGTCAACTGAGGAACCCGGGTCTCATGCCATCCGCCGGTTACGTTAAAAGCATCGGCGCCGGCCTCTTCGAGGGTTTGGGCAAAGAGAACGGTCTCTTTATTGGTGTTTCCGCCGGGCATGAAATCATTGCCGGCCAACCGGACCAGGAGCGGATAATCGGCCCCTACGGCCTTACGGATCCTTTCCACCACTTCCCGTCCGAACCGTTGGCGGTTCTCGAAAGATCCCCCATAATGATCCTCTCTTTTATTCGTAAGAGGGGAGAGGAACTGACTGATCAGATAGCCGGCACTCCCCAGGACTTCTACGCCATCCAGACCGGCTTTCTGGGCCCGTAAGGCCGCCTGGACAAAACTCTCCTGGACCATCTCAATCTCCGCCGGGTCCATGGCCTTGGGGGTCTCGCCGGTTAATTTACTACGAACGGCCGAAGGGGCTAAAGGGGTCTTGCCTCCTATCATGAAGGAATGGGCATACCGTCCGGATTGATACAATTGGGCAAATAAACGGGCCCCCTGACCTTGTACAGATTGGGCTAATTTAGAAAGACCTTCAATATAGCGGTCATCGTGGAGGGCGATCATATCGGACAGGCCGCTGTATTCATCAATAAGGCATCCTCCAATAATAATCATCCCTACACCACCGGCCGCTCTTTCCTGATAGAATTCAATCAGGCGGTCTGAGACAAACCCTCCCGGGGTATATCCCAGATGCATGGCCGGCATAACCAGACGGTTACGGATCTCCATTTTGTTGATATGTATAGGTGAAAATAATCGTTTCAAGAGAAGGGGTTCGGTCATTTTTTTCTCCTTGTTTCTTATCTCCTGGAATCTTTAATTTGTTTCAGCACCTGTTCCAAGTCTTTCAGGGCCTGCCCGTAGGCCGCCCAATTTTCCTGTTTCAAGGCATTTTTAGCCTTCTGATAATGCTGCCAGGCCAATTCCCCCAAGGGTTGGGCCGCCGGTGTTTTCCCTGGAGGCTGGGGCATAGGGCCGACTTCTTCCCGGGCCTTTTTTATCTCCTGACCGAAGATGCGTGACAGGGATTTTTCCAGGGTCTCCTCCATGGCAATTTGATTCTCATAGGCCACGATAACCCGTTTGAGTTCCGGGATCTGCCCGCTCTCCGCTTTAATATAGAGGGGTTGAACATAGATCAAAGAGCCTTCAATGGGAATGGTTAAAAGTGTCCCCAAAGTGACCTTGGAGCCTCGCTGGTCCCACAGGGAGAGCTGCCGGGAAATGTCCGGATCCTGATTGATCCGCGACTCGATTTGTTTCGGCCCGTAGACCAGGCTTTGTTTGGGGAATCGATAGACAATGAATTTTCCATAATGGGGACTGTCGCAGCGGACAGCCATCCAGGCAGCCAGATTGTCTTTTTTCTGAGGAGTGAAGGGGATCATCAGCAAAAATTCCTCTTTCTGTTCGCCGGGCAGACGCATAATGGTGTAATAAGGCTCCATATCCTTTTTGGCCGAATGCAGATTGCCGGGAATTTCCCAGAGATCCTCCCGGTTATAAAAGGTCTGAGGATTCATCATGTGATAGGTGGCGTAGATACGGGCCTGGATGTTGAAGAGAAAATGGGGATACCGTAAATGGGATTTTATATCCGGATCCATGGTCTCCAGGGGTTTAAAAAGATCGGGAAAGATACGGCTGTAGGCCAGGGCCAGGGGATCTTTGGCATCCTTCAGATAAAGCTGGACCGACCCTTCATAGGCATCGACGACGGCGACCACAGAATTGCGGATATAATTGCCGATTTTTTTTGAAGGCCGGGAATAAGGATAGTGGGAGGATTGGGTATAGGCATCCAGAATCCAATACAACCTGCCGTTGGAGACGACCATGTAGGGATCTGTATCGATCCTTAAAAAAGGGATCAATTTTTGAAGCCGGGTCCGGATGGAACGATCAAACAAGATCCGGCTGTTGGAGGTAATATCCGAGGAAAGCAAGATCTTCATGGACCCGAAGCGAAGGGACCAGAGGGCCTTACTCAAGAAATTGCCGATAGGAATACCGCCTTTCCCCTGATAGCTGGCAAAGACATTTTGTTCGCCTGAGGGGTAGTTGAATTCTTTCTGGCGGGTATTGACGATAATATATTCGTTTTCGATCTCGCCAAAATAGATCTCCGGTTGAGCGACCTTTAAATTGCTCTTGGAAACAGGAGGGATATCCTGAATGAGCAGGGCCGGGAGCCCTTCCGGGGTCACCTGATTGACCACCCCCAAAGTCAGGCCATAGCCATGGGTATAAATCAGGTGTTCATTGATCCAGCCTTTACTGGGGAGATCGGCATAGGACAATTCTCTGGGCGAAAGGAGGACCTGACGATATTCATTATTGAGCCAATAGCGATCATTATCCACGGCCTGAAATTTATAATAGGTCCTGATTTCCTGGATCTGGCTGAAGGTTTCCAAAAGGGGCTGATGATCCCAAAGACGGATGTTTTTCACGGTCAGGCTATTGGCGCTCATTTTGGCCGGAGTCAGGGTCGTGTCGGTTGAGAGCTGTCGTTCTTCCACCTGATTCAGGCCGTATCCCTGAAGGGTCCCCTGGATATATCGGGAAAGGTAGGGGGTTTCCGTTTGAAGTTCGTTGGGGGTGACACTGAACCGTTGAATAAAGCCGGGCAGGAGGTGAACCCCGACGAAATAGATAACCACAAACCCAGCCAGGACCCCGTAGATCCACCGCCCTCCCGGTTTGAGGGCCTGAGCGATTAAAAGCAGTCCGGTCAGCAAAGAGACAAAGACCATGAGGCCTAAAACCGGAATCAGGTAATTTTGGTCCACATAACCGGGCCCGAAGACTACCCCCCGTCCGGAAAAAAGGAGTTCAAAGCGGGACAGGTAAAAATAGGCCGCCAGATAGATAAAGAGGATCCCCAAAAAGGCAAAGAGATAGTTTTTAATCCAGGGTTTCAGGATAATCCCCCGGGGGCCCATTTGAAATTGAAATCGGAAAACGATAATGACCCCGGTTGATAAAAAGGTGAAAAACCAGAGCCCTCCGAACCAACTGCTGACATATTGTAAAAAGGGAAGGCGAAAAAGAAAAAAGGCAAGGTCTTGATGGAAAACCGGATCAGCCTGACCGATAGGCCTGCTGTAAAGGAAGAGTTGAAAATGTTCCCACTGGGCCCCGGCCCCCAGACCGATAAAAAGACCCAAGACGAGGGACACCGGTTTCAAGAAGGACAGCAGACGTCCTTCCAGCCAGAGCGGAAGGTTCAGAGGGAATTGTTCGATATTCGGAGAATAGGGGGTGTGGGCCAGACGAAACACCAAACGACCGTTCAGATAGAAAAGCAGGGCCGAGAGGATTCCGAAAGAAAGCCCTAAGAGAAACTTGTAATTGATCAGACGAAGAAAGATGGAGGAGTATCCCAAAGATTGAAACCAGAGCCATTCGGTGTAAAACCCCAGAAGGCTGGAGCCGAGAATGAAAAGCAGGAATAGAATAAGCCCTAAAATCAAAAAAGACCGTTTAATCATCTTTGTTTTCCTCTTTCTTGGTATAGGTGAGCGCTTTCTCAGGCTGATAAGTTAATGTAAAGGAGAAACCTCCCAATGTCAATCTATTACCACGGCCTTGTTAAGCGCTTTTCTTTGAAAATAAAATCTGTTATGAAGATAAGGAGAGATGTCGACCCTTCTTCGAAAGGACCATAGGGAGGTCAAAATCCCGCAGGAGTCAAAATGAATACTCAACACCCTTCTAATCATTCTTCGATTCTTCCGGAGGTCGCCGCCCTCAATGCCAGAGGGCTTGACCATCAAAAGGCAGGAAGGCATAGCGAATCAATTCAAATTTTTACCGAAGCCTTAACCCTGTCCCCGGATTCCGGAATTCTGCATTATAATCTGGCCAACAGTCTGAAGGCCCTTCGGGAATTCGAAACCGCCCTGTCCCATTATCGAAAGTCTCTTGAACTCGGCCTGAAGATTCCGGAGGTCTTAAACAACCTGGGGGTCTGTCTGCGAGATCTGAAAAGATACAATGAAGCCCTGGATTGTTTTAAAGGGGCGGTTTATCTTGATCCCTCTTTTCTCTTGGCGCATCTGAATATGGGATTTCTGTGGCTCTTAATGGAAAAACCGTCCAAGGCCTTGGCCCCTTTGCAGGACGCCTTGAAAATAAACCCCCATAATCCGGACGCCCACTGGTTCCTCGCCCATACCTTCTTAATCCTGGGGGACTATGAAAAAGGCTGGGAGGAATATGAATGGCGATGGCAAAAAGTTGATTCCTCAGTGCCACAAAGGGTATTTCCAGAACCGACCTGGACAGGAGAGGAGTTTAAAGGACGCACCCTTCTTGTCTGGTGTGAGCAGGGTTTCGGTGACACCCTTCAGTTTATCCGATTTGCTAAACCCCTTAAAGAAATGGGAGGAGCGGTTATCCTGGAATGTCCGGAAAGCCTTAGGGGACTTTTGCGAAGGACCCAAGGGCTAGATCGGGTCGTTGCTCAAGGAGAATCATTGCCGGCTTTTGACCTGCAATGTCCCTTGCTCAGCCTGCCAAGACTCTTAGGAACAACGTTAAAAACACTTCCGGCGGAAGTTCCCTATGTGGAGGTCGATCCCGATATTCTGACCTGTTGGAATATGGAATTGGCAGACGCTAAAGGGGGAAAGGTGGGGTTGGTTTGGTCCGGAAATATCTTTCCTGATCACAATCGCCATCGTTCCTTAGATCCGGAGATGATTCGTCCTCTCTTTCAGGTTCCCGGTGTTCGATTTTACAGCCTTCAGAAAGGTGAGGCCGCTTCCGAAGCCTCGAAAATGCCTGTCATTGATTTTTCGTCCCGGCTCACCGACTTTGCCCAAACCGCGGGGTTAATGAAGGGGCTTGACTTGGTCATCACTATCGATACCTCCGTGGCTCACCTGGCCGGCGCTTTGGGAAAGGAGGTCTGGACCCTTCTGCCTTTTTCCCCGGATTGGCGCTGGTTCTTGGAGAGGGCCGACAGTCCGTGGTATCCGAGCATGAGGCTTTTTCGGCAGCCCAAGCCGGGGGACTGGAAGTCTGTTATTAAACAAGTCGCCCGAGAGCTGAAGCGTCTCTTTGAAACCCGGAAATAGATGAATGATCCGAACATTTTTTATATTTGCCCTGAGTGCATCGGAATCTATTTTATTCACTAAAAGCTAAAATAACACAGGACAGTTTTGAGGAGGTTTAGGCATGTATCTCTTTAAGCATGTCAAGATTGAAAAGGATACCATAATTTTAGGAAGACCCACGGAAGAGGATTTAAAACATCTCTCTCTCCAGGGGTACGAAAAAGTTCTCGATATTATGCCTGGGGCCTTAAAGGACAAAGGGTTGGCCCGGAGGGTTCGGACGGCCGGTAT
>Ga0233425_10000729_pt1 | contig 81768 bp, 90 predicted proteins | sample Watercolumn_Towu_2_FD_181712 | JGI IMG/M metagenome (GOLD analysis project Ga0233425, IMG submission 181712) | Freshwater microbial communities from Lake Towuti, South Sulawesi, Indonesia - Watercolumn_Towuti2014_140_MG | ecosystem: Environmental > Aquatic > Freshwater > Lake | place...
CACGCTTCTCGGCGTTCCGCCGATCGCGTGCGCAAACCCTTTGAAAAGGTCGTAACCTTAACCCCGGACTCCACCTCGATTCCGTACTAAATCGGGGGGGCACGTCATCCTTGGAATGAAGACCTACACAAGACCTATACCGACTCACCCAATCTTGAGTGTTCAAGATCAGACAGATTCAGACAGGTACATCGCCCGCCTCTCGGGCATTTCGCGCTTACGAACCAATAGCCTGCATCACGCATGGCACCGAATGCAAAAGAGATTTTGATGGCCGCGGCAACTGACCATACGCCGATGATGCAGCAGTACTTGCGCCTCAAGGCACAGCATCCGGACATCCTCATGTTCTACCGGATGGGGGATTTCTACGAACTGTTCTACGACGACGCCGAAAAGGGCTCGCGCCTGCTCGACCTGACGCTTACCACGCGCGGTGAGTCCGCCGGCGCGCCGATCAAGATGGCCGGCGTGCCGGTGCACTCGGTCGAGCAATACCTTGCGAAGCTGGTGAAGCTCGGCGAATCGGTGGCGATTGCGGAGCAGGTCGGCGACGTGGCCACGGCCAAGGGGCCGGTGGATCGCGAGATCACGCGGATCGTCACGCCGGGCACGCTCACCGACCCCGCGCTTCTCGATGAGAAAGCCGACAATGTTCTGCTTTCACTGTTGGTGACCAAGTCATCCGCAGGCTTGGCGTGGCTCTCCCTGGCCAGCGGCGAGCTCCGTCTCGCGGAAATTGCTCCCCAGGCGCTCGCGAACGAACTGCGGCGCATTGGCCCCGCCGAGATCCTTTCCCGCGAGGACATCGACGGCTACCTCACGACCAAGCTGCCCGAATGGCAGTTCGACGTGGAAGGCGGCAGGAAGAAGCTCCTGCAGCAACTCGGCGCCGGCACGCTCGCTGGTTTCGGCGTCGAGGACCTGGAGCCCGCGATCGGCGCCTGCGGCGCTCTGTTGGATTACGCCGCGAAGACGCAGGGCCGGGCGCTCGCGCATGTCAACGCGGTGCGCGCCGAGCGCGCCGGCGAATACCTGCGCATGGACTCCGCCACGCGGCGTAACCTCGAGATCACCGAGACGCTGCGCGGCGAGCCCGCGCCGACGCTGTTCTCGCTGCTGGATGAGTGCGCGACCGGCATAGGCAGCCGGCTGCTGCGGCACTGGCTGCACCATCCCCTAAGAGATCACGACGCGCTACGGAGCCGTCACCAGGCGATTGACATTCTTCTGAAGGACAGAACGAAAATACCCGCAACGCTTCGAAAGTTTGCTGACGTCGAGCGCATCGCGGCCCGTATCGCGCTCAGGAATGCGCGGCCCCGCGATCTTGCAGGGTTGCGCGATAGCCTGGCCTTGCTTCCAGGTCTTGTTTCTCTCGTCCCTTCCTCGGGGAAACTTCTGCCGGAACTAAAAGCACAGCTCAAGATCCCGGAGGACTCCCACCGGCTCCTGCAGAAAGCCATCGCTCCGGAACCCGCGGGTATGGTGCGCGACGGCGGCGTGATCGCCGACGGGTATTCGGCCGAACTGGATGAACTGAGAGGCCTGCAATCGAACGCGAGCGAGTTTCTGGTTGCTTACGAAAGAAAAGAGCGGGAAAGAACCGGGATTCCGAACCTTCGCGTCGCCTATAACCAGGTGCACGGCTACTACATCGAGGTCACCAATTCGCACGCCGAGAAGATCCCGACCGACTATCGTCGCCGCCAGACGCTCAAGAACGCCGAGCGCTACATCACGCCCGAGCTGAAGGCCTTCGAGGACAGGGCGCTTTCGGCGCGCGACCGTTCGCTTGCGCTGGAGAAGTCCTTGTATGACGAGCTTTTGCAGTTACTACAAAAAGAAATACTCGCGCTGCAAACGATCGCCCGCGCCCTCGCCCAGCTGGACCTGCTTTGCTGCTTCTCGGAAATCGCCTCGAAACGAAACTACTGCCGCCCTGAGCTAGTCGGCGAAACCACGGTAGAGATCGAAGCGGGCCGCCATCCGGTGGTCGAGTCGATCGTCGATCCCTTCATCGCCAACGGCTGCAGGCTGTCACCCCTGCGCCAGCTGCTGCTCGTCACCGGGCCGAACATGGGCGGCAAGTCCACCTACATGCGCCAGGTCGCGCTGATCGCTCTGCTCGCCCATACCGGCTGCTTCGTGCCGGCTAAGAGCGCGCGCGTCGGCCCGATCGACCAGATCTATACGCGCATCGGCGCTTCCGACGACCTCGCCGGCGGGCGCTCGACCTTCATGGTGGAGATGACCGAGAGCGCGGCGATCCTGCACAACGCCACGCCGCAGAGCCTCGTGCTCATGGACGAGATCGGCCGCGGCACCTCGACCTTCGACGGGCTGTCGCTCGCCTGGGCGATCGGCCGGCACCTCCTTGAGAAGAGCAAGGCGCTCACGCTCTTCGCGACGCACTATTTCGAGCTGACACGGCTCGCGGTCGACTACAAGACCGCGGCCAACGTGCACTTGGACGCGGTCGAGCACAAAGACACGATCGTGTTTCTCCACGCGGTCGAGGAAGGCCCGGCCGACCGCAGCTACGGCCTGCAGGTCGCCGCGCTTGCCGGGGTGCCCAAGCCCGTCATCCGCCAGGCGAAGAAGTATCTGGAGATGCTGGAGGAAAAGAGCTTGCGCGAAGGGGGCCAGGACGATCTGTTCCTGAAAAAAGAACAAGACAAAGAGCCGCAATCCGATCCTCTGCGCGAAGCCCTTCAGGGCGTCAACCCGGACGAGCTCACGCCGCGCGAGGCGCTCGAACTCCTCTACCGGCTGAAGAAGCTCTAGCTCAGCCGCAGCCCGGCTGGGTAGAGATCCAGCGAGCCAGCTCGCCGATCGCGCGGTCTGCGGCCCGCGCGAACGCGCCCGCACCCGTCGCGGCGTAAGGGCCTGCATTTGGCTCGCTGACCGTGAAGCCTCGTGAAACATGCGTGCCGGGACGGGACAGCGCTGCGCGGAGCTCGATCCGCGCCTCGCTCGCCTTCTCGGCCGAAAAGACCTGGGTGAACTCCTGGATCTCGAGATCGAGCATGCAGCCGCCGGTCCTTTCGCCCGCCCCGCGCAGAATCTGCTTGCGCAGCATCTCGCCTGGCGTCGCCGCCCAGCGGCTGTTGGCGAAAGCCGCAATCTCGGCGGCGTTGCGAAACGCGAGCCGGTAATGCATGTCGGTGCTGTCGAACGGCGCGACCGCGCGCACAAGCCCCATGCGGACCGGCGGAATCTGAGAACTGGGTGAGTTCAGCCCGAGGTCGAATGTTCTGGGTTCTACTAGGGTCGTGCCTCCACACCCAGCCAGAAAGGCGATCGATAGTAAAACCTTGAAAGTCCTCACTTGAAGCCCTCTTCCCCGGGCCCGGGGCGGCCGGGCTTGCGGCCGAAGATCGCGCTCTGCGGGTCGCGGTCGAGCTGCAGCGCAAGGCGCCCGACCCGCTGCGCGCTGCGCTCGACCGACTCGGCGAGCGCGTTGAAGCGCGGCAGCGTGTCGTCGCGCACCGAGCCCACCGCGCCATGCGCGGTCCCCACGACGCCCTGCGCCGTCGTAGAAAGGCGCCCGACGCTGTCGACGAGGGCGCGCGTCTCCTTGACGAGCTACTGCGCGTCGCGCGCCAGCTCGGGCAGAGCGCGCGCGGCCTCGTTGACGCGCTCGAGCGCCTGCCGCGTGGCCTTGAGATTGGTCTCGTCCAGCCAGGCCTCGCCGCGCGCGAGCAGCGTGGGCAGGCGCTCCGAGGCCTGCTGCAGGTTGCTGGTGATCTTGTCCAGGGAGGCGAGCGTCGCCGCGATGTGCTTGCGGTTTTCCGGCGTCATGAGCTCGTTCAGGCTCGACATCAGCACGCGCGCGTCGCGCACTGCGCCCTCGGCGTCGGTCGTGATCGCGTCGAAGAACGAGGGTTTGAGTTCGACCTCCGCAAGCCCGTCGGCCCGCTTCTCCATGGGCTCCATGTTCTTGTAGTCGTCCAGCAGGTGCACGTAGGCGATGCCGGTGATGCCCTCGATGCCGAGCTGCGCGTAGGTGTTCTTCGTGATCGGGATGTCGCTGTTGACCTCGAGGTCGACCAGGATGCGGCGCGGGTCTTTCTTGTCCAGGAGGATGTCGGTGACGCGCCCCACGCTCATGCCGCGGTAGCGCACCTGGGCCTCGACGTTCATGCCGGTGACCGAGGCCTCGGAGACGACGCGCACCGGCGTGCGCGCGAGCGGCGTCTTCGCCAGCCACTGCGCCCACAGCACGATGCAGCCGGCGATACCGAGGACGAAAAGGCCGGTAATCAGCGCGAAAGCGCGGCTTTCCATGCGGCGTGGCGCGGGTCAGGCGTGCTCGAGCGCGCGCTTGCCCCTGTCTCCCCCGAAGAAATTCTGCCCCGCGGTCGGCTCGTCTAGGATCAGCAGGTCGGACGAGAGCGCGAGCGCGCGCGCGAGCGACACGCGCTTCACCATGCCGCCGGAGAGGTTCGCCGGCAGCAGCTTGCCGTGGCGCGGCTCGAGCTCGACCTGGGCGAGCTTGGTGTTGACGATGCCGCGGATCTCGTCTTCGGACAGGCCGCCGCGCTCGCGCAAGGGGAACGCGATGTTGTCGTAGACGGTCAGCGCAGAGTACAGGACGCCGTTCTGGAAGAGCATGCCCATGCGCCGGCGTGCGTCGCGCACCCGCTTCACGCTCGGGTCGTCCCAGGACACGCCAAACACGCGCACCTTTCCTGCCGCGGGACGCTTCAAGCCGAGGATCACGCGCAGCAGCTGCGTCTTGCCGCTGCCCGAGCCTCCCACTAACGACAGTACCTCGTCGCGCTCGACCTTGAGGTTCAGGTCGCGGTGCAGGATCTGCCCCGTGCCGACCGTGTTGACCAGCCCTTCGGTCTCGATGACGTGAGCGTCGTCAGCCGACATTGCGCAGCATGATCGCAAAGATCGCGTCGAGCATGATCACGCAGGTGATCGAGGCGACCACCGACTTGGTGACGCCGAGGGCGAGGTTGTCGGTGTCCAGCAGCACGCGCAGACCGAAGTGGCAGGCGACGAACGCGACCGCGAAGCCGAATGCGACCGATTTGCCGATGCCGATCCAGAAGTTCACGACCTCGACGGCCTCCGGCAGCGCCTGCAGGAACGCGCCCGGCTGGATGCCGAGCGTGAAGCGCGAGACGAGCAGCGCGCCAGCGAGCGCGGCGATGTCGGTGCAGAAGGCGACCAGCGGCATGGCGATGGCGAGCGCGAGCACCTTGGGCAGCACCAGGCGCGAGGTGATCGAGATGCCCATCACCGAGAGCGCCTCGACCTCCTCGGTGACGCACATGACCCCGAGCTGCGCGGTGATCGCCGAGCCCGAGCGCCCGGCCGCGATGATCGAGGCGAGCATCGGCCCGAGCTCGCGCAGCACGCCGACGCCGACGATGTTGATGACGAGCAGGTCCGCACCGTAGCGCTTCAGCTGCAGCGCCGACAGGTAAGTGAGCACGATCCCGACCAGGAAGCCGACCAGCATGGTCACCGGCAGCGCGGTCACGCCGGCGCGGAAGATGCTCGCCGAGAACTCGCGCAGCGGCCATTCCTGCGGGCGGCGCAGCAGCCACGCGACGTCGAGCGCGAGCTGGCCGAGCAGCGTGATGCCGTCGCGAATGTGGATGCCGGCGCTGATCGCGTTGCGGCCGACCGCGTCGACCACCCAGAGCGGGTCGAACTTCTCGCGCTCGCGCTGCACCAGCAGGCCCTTGCCGACCTGCGTGAGCATCTCGCGGTGGCGCGGCGCGACCTCGACGTTCTCGCTGCCGCGCAGCGCGCCGGCGAGCCACACCGCGCCGGCATCATCCAGCGCGGTGATCGCAGTCAGGTCCCAGGCAATGCGCTCGGCAGGCTCGCGCTCGAGCGCGGCGAAATCGCGGACCAGCTCCGCGCGGCGCTCCTTCAGGCCGCTGAAGGTCCACGCGCCGCTCGCCCGCACGCGCACCGGCACCGGCTCTCCTTGCGCCCTGGTCTCGATCTCGAGCGCTGCGTCGGTGCTCGGCATCGCGCGCGGGTATACTCCGCGGCGCAATGCAACTCGTTGATATCGGTGCAAATCTTACGCATCCGGCGTTCCGGGACGACCTGCCGGAAGTGGTGGCCCGGGCACGCCAGGCAGGGGTCGTGCAATGCGTGGTGACCGGTACTTCCATTGAAGAGAGCGAAAGAGCGCTCGAGCTCGGATTCCCCTGTACCGCCGGCGTTCACCCGCACCACGCCCGCGACTGCGACGTGCAGACGATTCCGCGCCTGCGGGAGCTCGCCGGCAATTCGCGCGTGGTCGCGATCGGCGAGTGCGGCCTCGACTTCAACCGCAACTACTCGCCGCATCCGGACCAGGAAAAATGCTTCATCGCGCAGATCGATCTCGCGATCGAGCTGAAGAAACCGCTGTTCATGCACTCGAGGGACGCCTTTCCACGTTTTTCAGAACTGCTGGAGAAAAAGCAGAACCTCCCGCCCGCAGTCGCTCACTGCTTCACCGGAAGCAAGGAGGAGCTGCGCGCCTATCTCGGCCTTGGCCTCTATATCGGCATCACCGGCTGGATCTGCGACGAGCGGCGCGGCGCGCACCTGCTCGAGCTCGTGCGCGACATCCCGCGCGACCGGCTCTTGCTCGAGACCGACGCGCCCTACCTCGTGCCGCGCGACTTGCGCCCGCAGCCGAAGGCGCGGCGCAACGAGCCGGCGTTCCTCCCTCACATTCTGAATGCCGTCGCGCGCGCGCTCGGCCGGCCCGCCGACGAGATCGCCGCCGAGACCACCCGCAACGCCGCGCGCCTCTTCGGACTGGATGAATCAGGTTCACTTACTGCTGCGCAGCGCCCGCTGGCTGCCTGAGCGCCCCGCCGTCGCGGTCGGGAAGCGGCCCGTTTGCACGTACCGGGGTTTGGCAGAGAGGGTTTCCCGTCTGGCGGCGGGGATGCAAAAGACTTTCAATGTAAAACCCGGCGACAGGGTCGCGATCGCGATGAAGAACTGCCCGGAGTACTGGGAAGTGCTCTTCGCGATCTGGCACGCGGGCCTCGCCGCGGTGCCGATGAACGCCAAGCTCCACCCGAAGGAGTTCGAATACATCCTCGGCAACTCCGGGGCGAAGGTTTGTTTTTATTCGAAGGATCTTGAAGTTCCGTTTGCAAATTCGATCGCGATCGACTCCCGGGATTACAAGAACCTCGAAGGTGAACCCCGGGAACCTTTCCCCTCGAAACCCGAAGACCTCGCCTGGCTCTTCTATACGAGCGGCACCACGGGCGTGCCGAAGGGCGCGATGCTCACGCACCGCAACCTGCTCTTCTCGACGCAGGACTACTTCGCCGACATCGACAAGCTCGGCGCCGGGGACGCGATCCTGCACGCGGCGCCGCTCACGCACGGCTCCGGGCTCTACGGCCTGCCGCATTTCGCCGCCGGAGCGGTGAACGTCATCCCCGAGAGCGGCAGCTTCGACCCCGCGGAGATCTTCGATCTGCTCGATCACTGGCCCGGCACGTCGTTCTTCGCGGCGCCGACCATGCTGGTGCGGCTGCTGGCGAGCCCGGCGGCGCGCGCCCCGAAGCACCTCAAGACGATCAGTTACGGCGGCGCGCCGATGTACGTCGCCGACTCGCTGCGCGCGATCGAGCTGTTCGACGCGCGCCTGTACCAGCTCTTCGGCCAGGGCGAGAGCCCGATGACCATAACTGGTTTGCCCCAGGTTTTTCATCAAGAGAGAATTCAACTCGAAAGCTGCGGCTTCGCGCGCACCGGCGTGGAGGTGAAGATCTTCGACGGGGAGGACCGGGAGCTGCCTGCAGGCGAGATCGGCGAGATCGTCACGCGCTCCGATTGCGTCATGGCGGGCTACTGGAAGAATCCGGAGGCGACGTCGAAGACCCTGCGCGGCGGCTGGCTGCACACCGGCGACGTCGGCAGCATGGACGCCGCGGGCTTTGTCACGATCCGCGACCGCTCCAAGGACATGATCATCTCCGGCGGCTCGAACATCTACCCGCGCGAGATCGAGGAGGTGCTGCTGCGCCACCCGGCGGTCGCCGAGTGCTCGGTCGTTGGCCGCCCGCACCAGGAATGGGGAGAGGAAGTGATCGCATTCGTCGTTTTGAACGAGAATTCCCGGGTAAAACCTGAAGACCTTGACAGCCTCTGCCTCGACAACATCGCGCGCTTCAAGCGCCCGCGCGAATATCGATTCGTTGAATCGCTCCCCAAAAACAACTATGGCAAGGTCTTGAAGACGGAGTTGCGCAAGCGCCTATAATCGCAACCCTACGATGAGCGCGCGCCGGGCAACGATCCTCGTTGCAGACGATTCCGAGGACATCCGCAACCTCTTCGGCGTGATGCTGAAGAAGAATTACGACGTCAAGTTCGCGACCAACAGCGAGGAGGCGCTCGCGGCGGCCGACACCGATCCGCTGCCCGACCTGATCCTGCTCGACATCGAGATGCCGTCGATGAACGGCTACGAGGTCTGCGAGCGGCTGAAGGCGAACCCGTCGCTCACGCACATCCCGGTCATCTTCGTCACCGCGCGCACCGACCCCAAGGACCAGGCGCAGGGCCTGATGGCGGGTGCGGTCGACTACATCATCAAGCCGATCTCGGCGCCGATCACCATGCTGCGCGTGCGCACCCAGCTCGCGCTCGTCGACCAGCGCCGCGCGCTGGAAGACCAGGTGCAGACGCGCACCGAGGAGCTCCACGAGACGCGCCTGCAGCTCATCCGCCGCCTCGCGCGCGCCATGGAGTACCGCGAGGGCGGCCTCACCAACCGCGTCCTGCGCGTGAGCGCGTACGTCGAGCTGCTGTCGCAAGGCGTCGGCCTGAAGGGCCACGTGGTCGAGATCCTCGCAGCAGCGGCGCCGCTCTACGACATCGGCAAGATGGGAGTGCCCGAGCACATCCTGCAGAAATCGGACACGCTGAACGACAGCGAATGGGCCGAGATGCGCAAGCACGCCGAGATCGGCGCCCAGATCATCGGCGAGCACAAGGACCCGCTGCTCGGGCAGGCGCGCGTGATGGCGCTCACGCACCACGAGAGCTGGGACAGCACCGGCTATCCGGGCAAGCTGAAGGGCAACGCGATTCCCGTGCTCGGCAGGATCATGGCGGTCGCCGACGCGTTCGAGGCGATGACCTCGACTCAGCGCCACCGCAGCCCGATCTCGGCGATGGAGGCCGCCAAGCGCATCGCCGCCGAGGCCGGCAAGCAGTTCGACCCTACCGTGGTCGCCGCCTTCATGAAGGTGGTGAAGGAGCTGGACGAAGTGCGCGCGCAGTACAAGGACGAGCTCGAGGGCATCCACAACCTCGACTTCGCGGCCCCGCCGCCGAAGAAGTGGCGCGCGGCGGCTATTTCCTGCGCCGGCCGACCCCCTCTTTCGACATGTCGCGCAGGTCGATCAGCTCGCGCACTACGTTGTCGCCGGAGAACTGCACGTACAGGATGCGGTAATCCTGGTAGTCCAGCCACTTGTATTCCCACCACTCGCGCTCCAGGCGATCGAGCCGGCCGCGCCGGCCCGGAGGCCCGAAGAGCTTCAGGACGTCGTCCTTGGTCCACTGGTCCTGGAGGATCGTGAACAGGTTCAGGCGCGTGAGCTTCTGCTCGAAGGCGCGGATGACGCCCTGCGCGTCGACCGTGGCCTGGAACACGTGCCGGCCTTCGGGCATGCGCGAGAAGTAGAGCGCCCGGCCGCCATCGGGCAGCGTCTGCGCCGGCGGCCCCATCAGCGCCTCGGCCTCCGCCGCCGTGCTCTTGCCGACGACCAGTCCCCGGCCGTCGAACGAGGCGCACGCCGCCAGCAGCAGGGTCTGCGACAGGGCAAGCGCGCGTCTCACAGAACCTCGATCAGCTTGCGCGCCGGATCGACACGGACCCGGGCGCCGGTCCTCACGACCTCGCGCGGGTGGCGGTCCCAGCCTTCGGTGATGGGGATGCCTGCAAAGATCGCGCCTTGCACCATGACGGGATTGGTCACTCCGAAGATGAACGCTTTGGGCGCGATTTTCTTCCACTTGATGTCGTAGAACGCCCAGCCCGCTGCGATGCCGCCCTTGGCGGTCGGGAAGAAGCAGATCTTGTCGACGATGCTCTGCCCTTCCAGCTTGTGGCCGGGCTTGGTGATGACGCCGGACCAGCGGTCGAGGTCGTAGCGCGGCGAGAAGCCCTCCTCCGACACCAGCGCCTCGCCCTCGACGACCGGGCCGAACGCGCGGTTGACCTTGATATTCACTTCAAGACTCCGCTGCAGGCGATCTCGACGCAGTCCGTCGTCCTTCTCAGGATTGTCTTGAAGCGGTGCGCGCCGATGATGTTCACGATCTTGGCGGAGTTGGAGACCATGTTGGTCCAGCGGTTCTTCTCGCGCATCGGCGAGAGGTTCTGCAGGATGTAGAAGCAGACGCCTTCGAGAATGGTCACGCCCGCGCCTTCCAGGGTTTTTCTATATCCAAGCTTTTCTGACTGGGAGAGCACGGCCGAATTCGTCGTCACGACGCAGGTCGATCCATGCTTGACCTTTCTGCCCTGGAAAAGCTCGGCCAGGCGCTTCATTTCGAACAGAGACTGCTGCGGCCCGGAGAAGACGACCAGGCGCGCATCGCCATGGCCCAGGCCATAGCCTTTGAATGTTTTCTCGATATCGCTTTCCCCGATCGAAAGGCGCTCAAAAGCAGAAACCCCACCCATTGCAGTCTCAATCGAAGGCGCTTCAGGAGTCGCCCCCACGAAGTGGAACATGCCCATCGAGCCGTAGCTCGCGAGCGCAGCCCCGAGATGCTTCAGCTCATCGGCGGTCGGGATGCGGCGGAAGCCGTGAAACACGGGCACTGCGTAGTAGTTCTGGTGCGACTCGCCGACGATCTTGCCGACCGCGCCCCAGTCGGCGAGGTCGTCCAGCCTTGCCTCGAGCTCGACCGCGAAAGTTCCTTTTCTGTTTTCACTCAAATGAAATCCATACTCGGGCGTGCGGCCGGTCAGCGCCGCGGCGAGCGCGGCCGGGCCGGCCTCGAAGTTGGAGCGCGCGCCGAAGACGGAGTTGGCGTAGATGACCGTGCCGGTATCGCCCCAGGCGACATGCTCGCCGAGGTGCGGCTGGTAGACGGTCTGGTAGTTGATGCAGGTGTCGGTGGTGACGACGTCCATGCGCCTGAGCGTCGCGATCAGCTCGCGCTCCTTGGCGGCTTCGCCCGCGTCCTGGCCGAGCCGCTCGCAGTGCGCGAAATCGATGCAGCGGGCGTTCGTAGTGGTCGGCACGCTGCAGCGCGCGGCCTGCTTCGCTTCGTTCCTCAGAAACTCGAGGCCGGCGTCGCCCATCACCTCGATATCGCCCATCATGTGGACGTTGGTGACGGGGACGAAGCGCTTCGCGCCCCAGAATTTCCCGACCTCGATCTGGTACTCCAGCGCGCGCCGGACGGCGTCGCCCTTCGCTCCGCCGAGGATCGCCTGCTCCTCGGGGGTCAGCTCCAAGCCGCTACTCCCCCTTGCCGGGGTTCGGATCGAAATGCTTGGCGTACTTGTCCTTCACCTCGATCCAGTCGTCGGCGTCGGGCGGCGGCGTGCCCTTGCGCGTGATGTTGGGCCACTTAAGCGAGAAATCGGTGTTGAGCTTGAGCCATTTCTCCGCCTGCGCGTCGGAGTCCGGCACGATCGCCTTGGGCGGGCACTCCGGCTCGCACACGCCGCAATCGATGCACTCGTCGGGATGGATGACGAGCATGTTGGCGCCCTCGTAGAAGCAGTCCACGGGGCAGACCTCCACGCAATCCATGTGCTTGCACTTGATGCAGGCTTCGGTGACGACGTAGGTCATCTGCAGAATAGTTCCGGTCCGAGGACAGAATTAGAGCACGAAATCGAAGCCCGCCGTCCGCACGCCGCCGCTGCTCCCCATCTTCACGACCAAGGCGCGGTCGGCGCCGCGCACCTCGCCCGGGAAATACAGCTGCGTCGTGAGAGGCGCGCCGCCCGGTAGGAGCACTTTCACGTGGATATGGCGCGGCCGGCCCATGTACGGCGGGGGCATGTTGGTCTCTAGCCGGTAGCGTCCCTCGGCGTCGGTGGTGACGACGCCGCGGTAGCGATAGCCGGCGTTGTCGTACGCGCCCTCGGCGTCGGCCTGCCAGAAATCGAGCTTGACGCCGGCAAGCGGCTTGCAATCGGCGGAGAGCACGCGCCCGCTCACCACCAGCTTCTCCGCCTTCGAGCCCGGCTCGACGAGGCTTGTCCGGGCGGGAGCGCCCGCCTTGTAGAACGGACCTTCCATGTCGGTAGACGTAGGCAAGCCGCAATTCGCCTGCCCCAAAGCTGTTAAAGGCAAAAACAGGAGAACAGTTATCCCTTTACGCATATGACCTGCTTCAATGTGTGTACGACCTCGACCAGGTCGCTTTGGTTCTCCATCACCTCGTCGATGTCCTTGTAGGCGCCGGGGATTTCATCCAGGACGCCCTTGTCTTTTCTACAGACGACGCCTTCGGTCTGCTTTTCCAGGTCCGCGATCGTGAACCTCTTCGTCGCCTGGTTGCGTCCCATGCGCCGGCCGCGCCGAGCGCCATCGCCGCCTTCACGCCGGCCGCATCGGCGATGCCGCCCGCCGCGATCACCGGCACCTTCACCGCGCGGACCAGCTGCGGCAGCAGCGCCACCGTGCCGAGCTGCGTGCTCAAATCTTCCGACAGGAAGAGTCCGCGATGCCCGCCCGCCTCCACGCCCTGCGCGATGATCGCGTCGACGCCCTGCTTCTCCAGCCAGCGCGCTTCGTCGACCGTGGTCGCGGAGGACAGGACCTTCGCGCCCAGCCTTCTTACCCGTGCGAGAAGCTCGGGGGGGCGGCAAGCCGAAATGAAAGCTCACCACCGCCGGCCGGAACTCCTCGAGGATCGCCGCGGCCTCGGCGGAAAACGGGGCTCGGCCCGGGCCGGCCGGGATCGAGGCCGGATCGATGCCGTACTCAGCGTAGTACGGCGCGAGCGCCTTGCGCCAGGCAGCTTCACGCTGCGCGTCCGCCGGGGGCGGCGTGTGGCAGAAGAAGTTAACGTTGAAGGGCCGGTCGGTCGCCGCGCGGATCGCCGCGAGCTCCTTGCGGATGCCGTCCGGGGAAAGCATCGCACACGGCAGCGAGCCGAGCGCGCCCGCCTTGCAGGCCGCAATCGCCAGCGCGCTCAGCTGCGAGCCCGCCATCGGCGCCTGGATGATCGGGAGCTCGGTGCCGAGGAGCGCCGCGAGCTTCACGCGGTCTCGCGCGGCCGCGCGAGCGCGGCGCCGGGCCACAGGTCATAGCGTGCGCGCGCGTATTGCTGCGGGTAGTCGATCTTGACGCCGAAGCGCTCGGCGGCGTGCCACACCCAGCGCGGGTTGTCGAGGAACGCGCGCGCCATCGCCACCATGTCCGCCTTGCCCGAGGCGACGATCTCCTCGGCCTGCTCGGGGTCCGCGATCATGCCGACCGCTCGCACCTTGATGCCGACTTCCTTTTTGATTTTTTCTGCAAAAGGAACCTGGAAGGCGGGTCCGACCGGGATCTTCGCGTGCGGCACCGTGGCGCCGCTCGAGACGCAGATGAAATCGAAGCCGAGGCGCTGCAGCTCGCGCGCGTAGCCGACCGCGTCGTCCGGCGTCCAGCCGCCCTCCATCCAGTCGGTGGCGTTGATGCGGATGCCGAGCGCGCGCTCCTTCGGCCAGACCTCGCGCACCGCCGCGGCGACCTCGAGCGGGAACTTCGTTCGGTTCTTGCCGTACTCGTCCTTGCGCTGGTTGGAGAGCGGCGAGCAGAACTGGTGCAGCAAATAGCCGTGCGCCGAGTGCAGCTCGACCAGGTCGAAACCGATGCGCTTCGCGCGCAGTGTTGCGGCGACGTAACTCTCGACAAGTTTTTTCAATTCCGAAAGCTCAAATTCCCTCGGCCGGTGCCAACCCTCTCCGAATGGAATCGGCGACGGCGCCACCGTGTCCCACGGATCCTCGCCGGGTCCGAGCGCCCGGCCGCCCGCCCATGGCACCTGTGCCGAGGCCTTGCGGCCGGCATGCCCGATCTGGATGCCGATCGGGTTCTTGGTGATCTCGCGGTAGATCTGCACCGCGCGCGCGATCGAGGCCTCGTTGCGGTCGCTGTACAGGCCGGTGCAGCCGTGCGTGATGCGGCCCTGGCGCGTGACGTTCGTCTTCTCGACCACGAACAGGCCCGCCCCCGAGCAGGCCATGCTGCCGAGGTGCGCAAGGTGCCAGTCGGTCATCGAGCCGTCGTCGGCCGAGTACTGGCACATCGGCGAGATGACGACGCGGTTCGGCAGCGTGATGCCGCCGAGCTGGATCGGGCTGAAGAGCTCAGGGGGCTGCAATGTTGATTCCTCGCGCGGTAAACGCTTTTCTGATGTGGGAAGCGAACTCGACGGCCCCCGGCTGATCGCCGTGCAGGCAGAGGGTGTCGGCTGCGACGGGAATGCGCTTGCCCGAAAGGCTCACCACCACGCCCTCTTCGACCATGCGAAGCGCGTGCTTCAGCGATTCGTCCTTGTCCTCGATCATGCCGCCGGGCTTGTCGCGCGGCGCGAGCGTGCCGTCGTCCGAGTAGCCTCGGTCCGCGAAGACCTCGCCTGCGACAGAAATGTTTTTACTCTTGGCGATTTTCATCGTGATGGAGTTCGAAAGCACATACAGCATCACACCCAGATCTCTCGCTGCCTTGACCATCGACTCGGACAATCCTTCGTCCACCGCAGCCATGTTGTAGAGCGCGCCGTGGCACTTGACGTGGTGCAGTTTCGCGCCGGCGGCGCGCGCGAAGGCCTCGACCGCGCCCGCCTGGTAGACGACGAGGTCGTACATGTCCTGCGGCGAGATGCGCATCGTGCGCCGCCCGAAGCCCATCAGGTCGGGCAGCGACGGGTGCGCGCCGACGGCGACGCCGTGGTCGACGGCAAGGCGCACGGTCTGGCGGATCGTCGCCGGGTCGCCGCCGTGGAAGCCGCAGGCGATGTTCGCCGACGTGATGAACGGCATCACCCCGGCGTCGTTGCCCATCTTCCAGGCACCGAAGCTCTCGCCCATGTCGCAGTTGAGGTCGATTTTCTTCATCCGCCAAATTCCCATGCCAGCGTGCGCAGCGTTGCGTCGAGACGCGTGCGCAACGCACGGCGCAGCGTCGCCGCCTCTTCCAGCGTGCAGCGCGCGAACTGCACGCTGCCGCCGGGCGCGAGCTGCGCGAGCCGCGGTACGTCGGCGCCGGCGATCTCGGCGATCTTCGGGTAGCCGCCGGTGGTCTGGTGATCGGCCATGAGCGCGATCGGCAGGCCGCCCGACGGCACCTGCACCGTGCCGAGACAGGTCGGCTCCGATAGTATCTCGACGGCTTCAGTGAGCGCCAGAACCGGGCCCGCCAGGCGAAATCCCATCCGGTTCGAATCGGGCGATACTTTCCAGGTCGCCTCGAAAAACGCGCGCCGAGCGGCCGCGTCGAACTGCGCGTGGTGCCGCCCTTCCATCGCGTGGACGAGAACGCGATCACCTTCCGGCAGCGTCGGCGCCGGCGCGGTCCAGCGCACGGTGCTCATGCCCGCCGGGCCCGCCTTCTTGCGCCCGGAGATCTTGAGGTAGCGCTTGAGCGCGAGCGTTGCGGCTTCGGGCGCGAGCGGCACCGTGTCCCCCGCGCGCAGGGCGCGACCCTGCAGACCCCCGAAGCCCGCCGGCAGGCAGGTGCTGCGGCTGCCGAGTACCGTCGGCGTCTCGATGCCGCCCGCGACCGCGAGATAGGCGCGGCTGCCGCGCAACGCGCGCCCGGCCGCGAGCACCGAGCCCTTGCGCAGCAGCACGGGGCGATCCAGAGGCAGGGGCTTGCCATCCACTCGCGCATCGAACTCCGCGCCGCAGCTCGCCACCAGCGCGTCGCTCTCGAGCGCGAGCTCGGGCCCGAGCACCGTGAATTCGAGGGTTGCCGCATCGCGCCCGTTGCCGACGAGCGCGTTGGCGAGCTCCAGCGCGACCGGATCCATCGCGCCGCAAGGCACGACGCCGAGATGCTGCAAGCCGAGACGGCCGGGATCCTGTACGGTCGTCAGCAACCCCGGCTTTATGACCTTCATGGTTTCATCCGGTCGAATTCCGCGCGCGGCACCGGCACGAAGCGCACCCGGTCGCCGGGCGCAAACAGGCTCGGCGGGTTGCGTTGCGGGTCGAAGAGCGTGAGCGGCGTGCGGCCGATGATGTGCCAGCCGCCCGGCGTCTCGTAGCTGTACACGCAGGTCTGGACGTTGGCGATGCCGACCGAGCCGGCGGGCACGCGCGTGCGCGGCGTGGCGCGCCGCGGCAGCGCAAGGCGCTTGTCGAGCCCGCCGATATACGGCTGCCCGGGCGAAAACCCGACCATGAGCACGCGATGCTCCGTGGCGGAGTGTATTTCCTGGACGTCTGCAGGAGGAACCCCGGCCCTGGAGGAGATCTCCTCGATGTCCACGCCGAACGCCGGGTCGTAGCAGACCGGCAGCTCGACCAGCCGGCCTGCACGCTCGTACTTTCCTGCCTCTTTGAAAGAGGCTTCGAGTTCCTCCCGGAAAGCCTCAAGAATGGAAGAAGGCAATCCGGAATGATCCGGATCGAAATGAACGGCGATGCCGCAGAGCGCCGGGACCACGTCGCGGACCCACGACAGCGATCGGGCGCGCAGCGCCGCCGCGAGCGCCTGCAGCGCCGCGTTCGTCTCGAGATCGAGCGAGTCGGTGAACTCCGCGTAGACCGCCGCATCGCCAAGCGGCGAGAGGCGCAGCGACTTGAGCAGCTTCTTCAGTCGGCGATTATATTAGCGCAGACAGGAAGGAGAGAAGCGTGAGCGTCGCCGCAGCGCAGGTCCCGCCGCCGGGCAGCATCGTTCTCGATCACATCGCGCATTTTGTGCTGAGCCTTGTCGAGGCGACCAAGGCGCTGAACGCGCTCGGCTTCACGGTGACGCCGGAATCGGCACACCGCACGCAGGATGGCCCGGCGGGCAGCTCGAACGTCTGCGTCATGTTCGAGCACGGCTATCTCGAGATCCTCGCGCCCACCCTGGACACGCCGAACGCGCAGCAGATCCGCGCGGCGATGCAGCGCTATGCCGGCGTACACCTCGGCTGCTTCGGCACGCCGGACGCCGAAGGCGAGCAGCGCCGGCTCGAGGCGCACGGCTTCAAGCCGCCGCCGCTCACGCGCCTTGCGCGCGAGTTCGACGGGCGTCCGGTGCGATTTTCGGTGGCGAGGGGCGCGCGCGACGCGATGCCCGAAGGCCGCATCCAGTTCTGCCAGCACCACACGCCCGAAGCCATCTGGCGCCCCGAGTACTGGGGCCACGCCAACGGCGCCGTGAAGCTCGCGTGCCTGTTCGTGGTCGCCGACGATCCGGTCGGCGTCGCCGCGCGCTGGGCTCATTTCGGCGCGCTGCTGCCGCGGCCCGCCGGCGGCTACGTGCACCTGCCCCTCGGGCGCGGCAGCGTGCTGGTCGGCACGCGCCGCAACTGGAGCGCGCTGCTCGGCGATGCGCCGCCCGCCCCGGGCCTCGCCGGCTACGCGCTCGAGTGCCGCGGCACCGGCAACCTCGTTTCGCGCTGCGAGATGCTCGGCCTACCGCTGCGCAAGCTGCGCGATGATCTCTACGTGGCGACACTGCCCGATGCGCTTGGCGGCACGCTCATGTTCGGAACCCGCGAAGGACTTGGATTGCCGTCATGAAGACCGATCCCTGCTCGCTCGGCGCCGCGGTCGCGAACGCGATCCGCGGGGCGTCGAAGAAAGCCGCCTAAGGCCCCCGTCGTTCCCGCGCAAGCAGGAACCCTTGCGTGTGGATCCACGCTTTCGCAGGGATGACGGTTCAGCTTCCGTGCCCGGTCTTGAAGTCGTTGCGCCCGGTGCGGTCCTGCCCGCGCAGCAGCCATAGCGGCCGCGAGCTGAAGTCCACCTTGTAGCCGCTCGCGTCGCTGGTGGCCATCAGGTCGCGCTCGAACACCGAGGTGCCGGGCATATAGCGGATGGCGACGCCCGCGCGCCGCTTTGGCGAACGGTTCACGTTCGCGCCGTGGATCATGTAGATGTCGTGCAGGGACATCTGGCCGGGCTCCAGCTCGATGTCGACCGCGTCCTCTTCGCGGAACGCCGGGTCGCTGATGCGCTGCGTGAGGACAAGATCCTGCCGGTCCTCGCGCAGGTGCGACAACAGCTTCTTGTCGCGCTGCGACCCGGGAATCACGCGCAGGCAGCCGTTCTCGCGCGTCGAGGCATCCAGCGCCACCCACACCGTGCAGTTGGCCAGCGGCCGGATCGGCCAGTAGTGGCCGTCCTGGTGGAACGGCGTCTCCAGTCCGTCCCCGCCCGGCTTGCAGAACACCTGGCAGCCCCAGAGGATCACGTCCTCGCCGATGACGCCGGACACGAGTTCAACGAGGTCCGGGTCGCGCGCAAGGTCGAGGAAGGCCATCGAGCCCTTCACGCCCTCCGAATTCTTCCCCTCCTCCAGGTGCGCGCTGACCAGCTTCTCCGGGCGAATGCCCGGGTTGTCTGCGATCAGCTGGTCGAGCGCCGCGCGCATCGTGTCAACCCGCGCCTTCGGCAGCCGCCACTGGGGCACGACATAGCCATCGCGCTCGTACTTCGCCTTCTCCGCCGCGCTCAGTTGGGCCATGGAGTCCATAGCGTACTACTATGGACCACCGGGACAATCTCACGGGATTCCGAGTGGCGCGAACGCTCGAGTAGTTCAAGCCTCTACAGGCCCAGGGTCATCTTGGCGATGATGTTGCGCTGGATCTCGTTCGAGCCCGCGTAGATCGAGGTCTTGCGGAAGTTGCAGTAGCGCGGCGCCAGGCGCGCATTGAAGTCCTCGACGGCGCCGGCGGACCCGACCAGCGACCGGCCGGAGGATTCGAAGGGCTGCGCGAGCGGGCCGACGGCCTGCATCATGAGTTCGGCAAGGGCCTGCTGGATCTCGGTGCCCTTGATCTTCAGCATCGACACGTCCGCGCCGGGCGGCTGGCCGCTGCGCCGCATGCGATCGAGGAACCGGAGGTTGGTGACCTCGAGCGCCATCAACTCGACCTCGACGCGGGTGAGCCTGTCGCGAAATCGAGGGTCCTCGATGAGGGGCCGCCCGTCATCGCCGGTCTGGTGGCGCGCGAACTCCTTGAGCATCTCCATCTCGCGCTTGGAAGCGCCGACACGGCCGGAATTCATGCGCTCGTGGCCGAGCAGGTACTTGGCAACGGTCCAGCCCTTGCCTTCCTCGTGCACGAGGTTCTCCGCCGGTACCTTCACGTCCTCGAAGAACACCTCGTTGACGTGATGCGCGCTCGCCATCAGCTGCAGCGGCTGCACGCGGATGCCCGGCGTCTTCATGTCGATGAGCAGGAACGAGATGCCTTCCTGGCGCTTGGACATCGTCGAGTCCGTGCGCACCAGGCAGAGGATCCAGTCGGCGTAGTGGGCGCCCGAGGTCCAGATCTTCTGGCCGTTCACGACGTAGTGGTCGCCGCGCTTCTCCGCGCGGGTCTTCAGCGACGCAAGGTCGGAGCCCGAATCCGGCTCGGAGTAGCCTTGGCACCAGACGTCGTCACCCGCATAGATGCGCGGCAGGAAGCGCTTCTTCTGCGCTTCGGTGCCGAAACGCAGCAGCACTGGCCCGCACATGAACAGGCCAAAGGAAATGAGCGGCGGCGTGCCCGCATAGCCGCACTCCTGGTCGAAGATATAGCGCTGCGCGACGTTCCAGCCGGTGCCGCCCCAGGCCTCGGGCCAGGCTGGCGCGATCCAGCCCTTCTTCGCGAGGATGCGGTGCCAGCGCAGCAGGTCCTCGCGGCCGAGGTCCTGGTAGGTGACGACCTTCTCGCGCAGGTCCGCCGGCAGGTTCGCGTGCACCCAGCCGCGGACCTCGTCGCGAAAGGCGATCTCGTCGGCGGAGTAGCTCAGGTCCATGCCGGGCATCATAACCAGTGGATTTGGCCTGAGGCCGCGTTACGACACGGTCACCGACATCCGCGGGTTAAAGCCGGTCGGCACCGAAGGGATAGATCCTATGTAGGGCCGCGAAGCCCCGGCGCGCATGGGCTGGGCGCGGCTTCTCAAGCGCGTGTTCGATGTCGACCTCGAACACTGCCCGCGGTGTGGCGGGGAGTTCAGGATCATTGCCGCCATCGAGGAGCCCGCGGTGATCGTCAAGATCCTCACGCACCTGGGCTTGCCCGCGCGGGCGCCGCCGCGCTCCCCGGCGCGGCCGCTGGCGCTCTTCCGGGCGACCTGATACTCGATCCAGACACCGTTCTCCATCAGCGCCGACGATCCGGCGCGGCCTGCGCTCGCGTGTGGCGGTCCGAATGCGTCGAAATCGGCCCCCGCGGGCGGGCCCTCAGGCCAACCAGCCCATCCGAGGCACAGGCTCACACCAAACACCGCGTGACTTGCGATTTCCCCCGCCCGGCGATACCGTCGCGCATGGGGAAAAAGGTGGTTTGAATTTCCTATTCGCCTTCGATCTCTGCGGCGTGCGCTAGATCGAGGGCTACGGCATGACCGAGACGATATCGCAGACGCACATCAATCCGCCGCAGAGGCCGAAGCAGCAGTGCCTCGGCATTTCGACTTTCGACACCGAGTCGCTGGTGATCGATCCGGAGAAGCTCCGGGTGCTCGGCGCCGGCGAACCGGGCGAGATCGTGGTGCGCGGCCCGCAACTCCTGACGGGCTACTGGAAAAACGAGAAGGCCTACCGCGAGTCCTGGGTCGAGATCGAGGGGCGCAGCTTCTTTCGCACCGGCGACCTCGGCCGCACCGACGAGGACGGTTTCTTCTACATTTCGGACCGCCTGAAGAGAATGATCAACGCCGCCGGCCTGAAGGTGTGGCCGGCGGAGGTGGAAGCCACGATGTACCGCCACCCCGCGTGTACCGCCACCCCGCGATCCAGGAGTGCTGCATCATCGCCTCCCCCGACGCGCGCCGTGGCGAAACGGTCAAGGCCGTGGTGGTTCTCAAGCCCGGCGCATGCGCGAGTGGCGCCGAGATCATCGAATGGGCGCGTGGGCAGATGGCTGCCTACAAGGCGCCGCGCCTGATCGAGTTCTCTGCTGCACTGCCGCGAACGCCCTCCGGCAAGCTGCAGTGGCGAGCGCTGCAGGAGAAGGAGTTTGCCGCGCAGCGCGGCTGACGATCCGGTGCTAACATTGCCGCGCGCGGGCAATTCTTTGAGGAGGGAACGACCGTGAACACGATGCACTTTCGCAGGTCCCTGGTCGCGGGTGCGGTTGCGCTTGCATTCGCCGTTCCATCGATGGCCGACGAAACCTGCAACTCGCCCTATACAACGCGCCTGATCAAGGGCCAGGAGGATTTCGTCCACGTCTGGACGCTCGGTGCAGAGGGCGTCGGTGACGGCGCCGACAAGCTCGTGACAGTCGATGCCAACCCGAAGTCGAAGAGTTACGGCAAGGTCGTGCACACGCTTGCGGTCGGCGGGCGCGGCGAGGCGCATCACATGGGCTTCACCGACGATCGCAAACACCTGTGGGCGGGCGGTCTCGACAGCTCGAAGATCCACGTCTTCGACGTCGGCAGCGATCCGTCTAAACCGAAACTGGTGAAGACGATCGACGACCTGGTGAAGAAGACGGGCTTCGTGGGGCCGCACACCTTCTACGCACTCCCCGGCCGCATGATGATCCAGGCGCTTTCCAACTCAAAGGATCACGGCGGCGTCACGGGCATCGCGATCTACAACAACAAGGGCGAGTTCGTGTCGAAGCACGACATGCCGATGGGCGAACTGGGCGGCGTCAAGGGCGACGGCTACGGCTACGATTTGGCGATCAACCCGCAGAAGAACGCGCTGCTCACCTCGAGTTTTACCGGCTGGAACAACTACATGATGGACATGGGCAAGCTGGTGAAGGACGGCGAGGCGATGAAGCGCTTCGGCGGCACCATGGCGGCCTGGGACCTGAAGGCGATGAAACCGAAGCAGATCATGAGCGTGCCCGGCTCGCCGCTCGAGATCCGCTGGTCGCTCAATCCGAAGGACAACTGGGCGGTGACCGCGACCGCGCTCACCTCCAAGATCTGGCTCGTCAAGCCCGACGGCAAGGGCGGCTGGGCGGCAAAGGACGTGGCGACGATCGGCGACCCGGCGAAAATTCCGCTGCCGGTCGACATCTCGATCTCTGCGGATGGCAAGGGCCTGTGGGTCAACACCTTCATGGACGGCCTGACGCGCTACTTCGACCTCTCGAACCCCGAGGCGCCGAAGGAAACCTACAGCAAGAAGACCGGCAGGCAGGTCAACATGATCTCGCAGAGCTGGGACGGCAAGCGCGTCTACATCACCAGTTCGCTGCTCGCCAACTGGGACAAGAAGGGCGATGACAATGAGCAGTTCCTCGCGCTCTTCCACTGGGACGGCAAGGAGCTGAAGGAGCAGTGGCGCATCGACTTCACCAAGGAAAAGCTCGGCCGCGCACACCACATGAAGTTCAGCGCCAAAGGCGGCTAGCAGGCCTGACGCGCACGTGAAGAGCCTCGCGGGCGCGGCGGGCCTCGGGCTCGCCGCGCTTTTGTTTTTATGCGGCGCCGCCGTGGCGCATCGCGCCGAGCACCGGCCGGCGGCGGTGCGGCCGGTGATGGACTACGTGCCGCCGCCGGCGGGCAGCTATGCCCTGCAGGTCATCGACCGCGCGCCGGACGGCGAGGTGATCGGCGCCGACGGCCGGCGGCGCCGGCTTGCGCACTACACGAGCGGCAGGATCACACTGCTGTCGCTCATCTACACCTACTGCGTCGAGCCCACGGGATGCGCGCTCGCCTACGAGACGGGCGTGGAGATCCGGGAACGCATCCTCGCGGACAGGAGCCTTCACGGCCGCGCGCAGTTCGTTTCGCTCTCCTTCGATCCGCTGAACGACACGCACGAATCGATGCAGGCCTACGGCGGCAGGCACGCCTCCGCCGCGGGGCCGCTGCCCTGGCACTTCCTGACGACGCGCTCGATGCGCCAGCTGAAACCGATCCTGGAGGGCTTCGGCCAGGAGATCGAGGTCGAGCGCGACGCGCGCGGCCGCCCGACGCGCACCATCAGCCACATGCTCAAGCTCTATCTCATCGACCGCGAGCGCCGCGTGCGGGAAATCTACTCCACCGCATTCCTTCACCCGGAGGCGATGCTGAACGATATCCGCTCGCTGGTGATGGAGGAAGACGCGCGACGCTGATGCGCCTGGCGGCCGCGCTGCTCGTCGCGCTCGCGGGCTGTACCCAGGCCCCAGCCCCACCCGGCCCGCCGCTCGGGCTGCCCGCGATCGTCGTTCCGGAAGGCAATCCGCTGACCCCGCGGAAGGTGGCCCTCGGCCGCAAGCTCTTCTTCGACCGGCGGCTTTCACCCAACAACACCATGTCCTGCGCTATGTGCCATGTACCCGAGCAGGGTTTCACGGCTCATGAGCTGGCGACCTCGGTCGGCATCGAGGGACGCAACGTGCGGCGCAACGCCCCGACGGTGCTGAATGTCGCCTTTCAGCAGCGCCTTTTTCACGACGGCCGGGAGATCTCCTTGGAGGACCAGGTCTGGGGACCTCTCCTCGCGGCGAACGAGATGGGCAATCCGTCGATCGGCTTCGTGGTCGAACGGCTGCGATCGCTGGACGATTACCGGGGCCTTTTCGAAGGAGCGTTTGGCGGACAGGGCGTGTCCAGCGAGCGCATCGGCCAGGCGATCGCCGCCTACGAGCGCACGCTGGTCGCCGGCAATTCGCGCTTCGATCGCTGGCGCTATGGCGGCGACGCGAACGCCCTGAACGCGGCGGAGAAGCGCGGTTTCGAGCTCTTTTCCGGCAAGGCGCGCTGCACGGCCTGCCACCTGCTCGGCGACGGGCATGCGCTCTTCACGGACCACGGTTTTCACAACACCGGCGTGGGCTGGCGGCGCAGTGGCGAGCCCGCGGCGAGTACGCGCGTGGAACTCGCGCCGGGCGTGCATGCCGAGCTGGACCGCAGGACGGTGGCGTCGTTCTCCGAGCCGCCGGAGAAGGACGTCGGCCGCTATGAGATCACGCTCGATCCAAAGGACCGCTGGGCCTACAAGACGCCTTCCCTGCGCAACGTCGCCCTCTCCGCGCCCTACATGCACGACGGCTCGCTCTCCACGCTGGAAGCGGTGATCGAGTTCTACGACCGCGGCGGCATCGACAATCCGGAGAAGAGTCCACGCCTGGCGCCGCTCGGGCTCACGGCAATCGAGAAGACCGCGCTTGCGGCGTTTCTTAGAACCCTCACCGGCAGCGGAATCGAGGCACTGGTCGCCGAGGCGCGCGCCACGCCGGCCGGGCAGTAGCCGCGGCCCGCCTTTCAGCGCAGCGCGAGCAGCGCGATGCCGGCAAGCACGATGAGTGCGCCGAGCGCGGTGCGCCGCTTGAGTCCCTCGCGGTTTTTCAGCACGAAGACGCTGAACGGAAAGATGACGAGTGGCGTGGTGTGCACGACCAGTGCCGCAAGCGCGATTTCGACCCGCTCCATCGCCATCGTGACGAAGATCGTGCCAAAGGTCGTCGCCACCCCGCAGCCGACGTAGAGTGCGACGCCGCCCGGCTTGCCGCGCCGGAATTGCTCGCCGATGCGCGCCCGGTCGCGCGTCACCGCCAGCTGCAGGAGCGCAGCGGCAACCGACGAGATCGCCGTGCCGAGCGCCACTTCGCTCCATTCACGGGCCGCGACGCCGCGGATCGCGTTGCTGAAGCCAAAGCCGGCGATCGTCAGCAGACCGATGACGGCGCCCTTGTGCAACTGATCCGGGGCCGTCCCGGCGCCGGTGCCCGGGCGCTCGTGCGTAAGGGCGAGTCCCGCCCAGACGACCCCCATCAGGAGAAATTCGTACGCGCCCAGCCTTTCGCTGACCAGCAGCCACGCCGCCAGCAGCGAGAACACCGGCGTCGCGGAGTGAAAGATGCTCGCGCGTGCCGGCCCCAGCAGTCGCACCGTGTCGAACAGGAGCCGCTGCGCGAGGAAGGTGCCCACCACGCCGCTGGCGACAAACCAGGCGACGCCACGCCAGTTCCAGACGAGCGGCGCCGCGCGCAAGGCGAACTCCACCGCGGCGATCAGTGCCGCGCTGGCGATGCTGGTCGCCAGCACGACGAGGAATCCCGCCTCCACGGATAGACGGGCCACCGCGTAGCGCGTGATCAGGATGTTGGTGGCGAACGCCACCATGGCGAGGAAGGCAAGCGCGATGCTGCAGGCGGCCTCCTGCACCTATCGCATCGCGCTGGGGCCGCGCGCCGGCCAGAAGGTGCTGAGCCTGCGCAGCGTGCCCGGCCGGGACGACAAAGCCACGGCGGGCCTGTGCGCCCAGGCGCACGGCTTCAGCCTGCACGCCGGGGTGCGCTGTGCCACGCATCAGCGCAAGGAACTCGAACGCCTGTGCCGTTACATCACGCGACCGGCGATTGCCAACGAACGACTCGAGCGCGATGGCGCAGGTAACGTCGTGCTGGAGCTCAAGAGCCCCTGGCGCGACGGCACCACGCACATCGTGATGTCGCCGCTGGAATTCATGCGGCGCCTGGCCGCGCTGGTGCCGCGGCCACGCCTGCACCTGATCCGTTTCCACGGCGTTCTCGCACCCAACGCCGGGCTGCGCGCCGCGATCGTGCCGGGCCCACCGCAGGCTACCAGCGAGCCCGCGGGCGAACACGCGCACGGCGCGCCGGCGCGCATGGGCTGGGCGCGGCTTCTCAAGCGCGTGTTCGATATCGACCTCGAACACTGCCCGCAGTGTGGCGGGGAGTTCAGGATCATCGCCGCCATCGAGGAGCCCGCGGTGATCGTCAAGATCCTCACGCACCTGGGCTTGCCCGCGAGAGCCCCGCCGCGCTCCCCGGCGCGGCCGCTGGCGCTCTTCCGGGCGACCTGATAATCGATCCAAACACCGTTCTCCATCAGCGCCGACGATCCGGCTCGACCCGCGCTCGCGCGAAGCAATCAAAGTGCCTCGGCCTGCGGCGATTCAAGCCTCGCAGGGTATCGCGCGTGGAGAAATGCCCGCCAGACACCCGTGCGATTGATCGCATGCCGAGACCGGGGATAGAGTCGCGCTTGCGAGAAAGGTGTTTTGAATTTCCTATACGTGCGATGCGCGGCATCGTCCCCATGCAGTACGCCTTTTTCGGCGGCGACGGCCGCCTGGACCTGGAAGCGTTTCGCCTCCAGGTCCAGGCCTGCCTCGGCGCCGGCGCGCCGGGCATCGCGATCCTCGGCCTCGCGACCGAGGTGAGCAAGCTCTCGCCGCAGGAGCGCTCGGCGCTGCTCGAAGCCGCCGCCGCGGCGACGCGCGGGCGCGCGCCGCTCTCCGTGACGGTTTTCGGGCAGACGCCCGAGGAGCAGATCGCCTTCGTGCGCGAGGCCGAGCGCGCCGGCGCGGCGAGCGTGATCCTTCAGCCGCCGCGCATACCGGGGACTCCCGAGGCCGAGCTCGCGCGCTTCTTCGGCCGCGTGATGGACGCCGCGGGAATCCCGGCCGGCATCCAGAACGCGCCCGAGTACATCGGCATCGGCCTTGGCGTGGACGCGATCGCGGCGCTCGCCCGCAACCATGCGAACTTCCGCGTCCTCAAGATGGAGGGCTCCGCGATGCTCGTGCGCCGCACCATCGAGCAGACGCGCGGCGCGCTCACCGTGCTGAACGGCCGCGCCGGCCTCGAGCTGCCCGACAATCTTCGCGCGGGCGTGAACGGCATGATCCCTGGCGCCGAGGTCTGCGACGTGCTGGTGCGCGTGTGGAACGGGCTCTCGGGCGACGCGGCGGCGCAGGAAAGCGCCGAGGCGCGCTATCGCGAGGTGCTGCCGCTGCTCACCTTCATCATGCAGTCGATGGACCAGTTCCTTTGCTACGGCAAGCGCCTCATCGCGCGGCGCCTCGGCCTCGGCGAAGTCCACGACTGTGCGCCGGCGCTCGCGCCGAGCGAATTCGGCCTCGCCTGCCTCGCGCGCCACTCCGCCGGGCTGGGCCCGTTCGCGCATGGATGAAGCGCTGCCGATCCACGGCGACTACGCATCGCTGAAGCGAGGGATAGGAACTTCCTTCTCGTCCGTGCCGCGACGGTCGACCTCCAGGCTACCGACGGACAGGCCCCTTCACAAGCGAGCCGGCACGCCTAATCCAGCGACGGTGTCCGGTACAGCACGCGGCCACCGACGGAGATCTCGGTCTGCACCAGGTACTTCTTCAGCGCCCCCGTGTCCGGCGTCAGCCCCAGGCCGGGTGCGGCGGGCACGCGGACCTGCCCGTCGGCGCCGCGCCGGATGTGCTCGCGCGTGATCTCCACGGCCAGGGCGCGCGGTTCAACCGGGTACTCGCAGATGTGGTCCTCGGCGATCCCGGCGTAGGGCTGTAGCGACGCCGACAGCGCCAGGTGCGAGGTGAAGGTGTGGTTGACGAACGTGACGCCCCGCCGGCGCGCGTGGTCGGCCACGGCCTTGGCCGGGGTGATGCCGCCGATGCGGCCGACGTCGATCTGCACGAACCCCACCCCCGCGTGGTCGATCATGTGCCGGGCCATGTGGGCATTGTGCGCGCCCTCGCCGCCCGCCAGCTTCACCGCGCCGCTCTCGCGCGCCAGAGTCGCGTAGGCGTCCAGCGCCCCCGACACGAACGGCTCCTCCAGCCATCGCGCCCGTACCTCGTTCAGCGCCGCCAGCCGTTCCCGGGCCGGCCGTACGTCGTCGCCCCAGACCGTCCCGGCGTCGACCAGCAGGTCAGCCTCAGGGCCGATCCCCTCGCGCGCGGCCTGCAGCTGATCCCGATCGTCGCCGATCCCGCGCCGCCCGAAGGGCCCCCACCCGAACTTCACCGCCCGGTAGCCGTCCGCCGCCAGCGCCCGCCCGCGCGACAGCGTGTCCTGGGGCGTGTCGCCGAACAGCAGCGACGCGTACGGCACCTTCGGGAAAGCCTCCGGATAGCCCAGCAGCTCGTACACCGGCGCGCCCAGCTTGCGCCCCATCAAGTCCCACAGGGCCACGTCGATCCCCGACAGCGTGTGGTCCGCCTGCAGCAGGTCCAGGCTGTTCTCGCGCGTGAGGCGCCCGATCCGATCGATGTCGGCGACGCTGTCCAGCCGCTGTCCGATGACCGATGCCGCCACCGGCTTGCACGCGCTGTGGGACATGGGGCAGACGAAGCTGGCAATGGACGGCAGGGGCGCCGCCTCGCACTCCCCCCACCCCTCGAAACCGCCGGCCCGCACGCGAACCAGCAGAGCGTCCTGGCTGCCGTCGCCGATGTCCAGGACCTCAGGCATCGAAAGGTAGAACAGGTCGACCGATTCGATCTTCATACTTCAAACGATCCGCATGAGGGAAGCAATTGTAGAAGAGCCCGGGGCGCCGCCAGGCATCGGAGGGAACCGGACATGAAGAGGGCGAGTCTCGTCCTTCGCTCCGCGGTATGCTCCATGGCATGACCACCCCCGACTGGCAGGCGCTGCGGCGCGAGTTTCCGACGCTCGAGCGCTGGACCTATCTCGACGTCGCGCGCAAGACGCCGCCGCCGCGCTGCCAGGCGCAGGCGATGGAAGCGTACACGCGCGACGTTTACGAGAACGCGGGCGCCGATGCCTGGTCGGTGCGCCACGTGTCCGAAACGCGCGCGCTGCTGGCGGCGCTTCTGGGCGCGCAGCCGGGCGAGATCGCCTTCACCAAGAACACCACCGAAGGCCTCAACATCGCGGCGCACGCCTTCGAGCTCAAGCCCGGCGACAACGTGTTGCTGACCGACATGGAGCACCAGGCCAACGTCTGGGTGTGGAAGCACTGGGAGGCGCGCGGCGTGGAGTTGCGCGTTGTGCCGAGCCGCGACGGCCGGTTGCCGCTGGAGGCTTTTCTCTCGCGCATCGATGCGCGCACGCGCGTCGTTGCCACCGCCTGGGTGACCTACGGCAACGGCTATCGCGTCGACGTGCCGGCGCTCGGCCAGGCTTGCCGCCAGCGCGGCATCCGCCTGGTGGTGGACGGCGTGCAGGGCGCGGGCATCCTCGCAACGCCGTTGCGCGCTCTCGGCGCGGATATCGTCGCCATCGGCGGACACAAGGCGCTCTTCGGCCTGACCGGGTCGGGGATCGTCTATTGCCGCGAGGCGCTGGTCGAGGCGCTGCGCACGCCGTTCGTCAGGGCGCCCGGCGCGCCATCGGCTGCGTCAGCGCACGCGCAGGCGCAGGCGCAGTTCGATTACTTCCGCACCGCGCACCGCTTCGAGGGCGGCAATCCGAACTTCCTGGGCTTGAGCGTGCTGCGCGCCGGCGCGGAGTTCATCGGCGCGATCGGACTGGCCGGGATCGAGGCGCGCGTGCGCGAACTCACCTCCGCCTGCCTCGAGATGCTGCGCGAGGCCGGGCTCGAGGCCCGCACGCCGCAGGAGTGGCGCGAGCGCGCCCACATCATCGCGGTGCCGGTGCCCGATGCCGCCGTCGTGATGCAGCGCCTCCGCGAGAAGCATCGCGTGGTGGTGAACGTGAAGGACCGGGCGCTGCGCCTTTCGATGTCTTTCTTCAACAACGCTGAGGACCTGGAGCGGGCGGTGCGCGCGATCGTGCGCGAGCTGCCCGCCAAAGCACACCTGACATGAAAAACTGGATCCTGGCCGCGCTATTGGTCTGCTTTCCCGCCCTCGCCCAGGACTATCCCGCGAAGCCGATCCGGCTCATCGTGCCCTTCGGCGCGGGCGGCGGCTCGGACTTCGTCGGCCGGCTGGTTGCGCAAAAGCTCACCGAGCAGATGGGGCAGACGGTGCTGGTCGATAACCGGCCGGGCGCGGCTTCGCTCGTCGGAACCGAGCTTGCCGCCAAGTCGCCCGCCGACGGCTACACGCTGCTGCTTGCCGACTCCGGGTTCACGATCAACCCGGCGTTCTACAAGGCCATCAAGTACGACCCGGTCAAGGACTTCGATCCCATTACGGTCGTCGCCGAGACCCCGTATGTGCTGGTGGTCAATCCCGCGCTTGCCTACGCCGGCAGCTTGAAGGACTTCCTCGCCGCCGCGAAAGCGAGGCCGGGCTCGATCAACATCGGCTCGGCCGGCAACGGCAGCGGCACGCACATGTCCGGCGAGCTCCTGAAGCTGCGCGCCGGGCTGGACCTGGTGCACGTGCCCTACAAGAGCGCCGGCGCCTCGGTCGCCGACGTGGTGAGCGGCCAGATCCAGTCGTCGATGAGCTCGCCCCCTGCGGCGCTGCCGCTCGCGCGATCGGGCCGGGTGAGAATCCTGGCCGCGGCGGCGGCGAAGCGCTCGCCGCTCATGCCCGAGGTGCCCACGTTCGCCGAGCACGGCATCGACGGCGTGCTGGTGAGTAACTGGTACTCCGTGATGTCGGTCGGCGGCACACCGCGGCCGATCCTCAAGCGCCTGCACGACGAGCTGACGCGCGCCGTCGGCTCGCCAGACATGCGCGAGCGCCTCGCCGCGGGAGGCCTCGAGCCGGCGCCCAACACGCCGGAGGACTTCCGCCGCATGATCGGCGCGGAGCTCGCGCGCTGGTCCCAGGTCATCCGCGACGCCGGCATCCGCCAGGAATAGCAGCCACACCATGCGCCGCGATCTCTGCTCCCTCACCGCCACCGAATTGGTTCGCCTTTACTCCGGGAAACGGCTTTCCCCGGTCGAAGTCACCAAGGCAGTCCTGGAACGAATCGAGAAATTGAACCCCGTCCTGAATGCTTTCTGCGTTGTAGACAGAAAGCAGGCGATTCAGAGCGCCACACAGTCGGAAAATAGATGGCTCAGGAACGAGCCCAAAGGCCTGCTCGACGGCGTGCCGGTCTCGATCAAGGACCTCATCCTCACCCGGGGCTGGCCCACGCTGCGCGGCTCTCGCACGATCGACCCGAAGCAGCCCTGGAACGACGACGCGCCCTGCGTGGCGCGGCTGCGCGAGCACGGCGCGGTCATCGTCGGCAAGACGACGACGCCGGAGTTCGGCTGGAAGGGCGTGACCGACAGCCCACTCACCGGCATCACGCGCAATCCCTGGAACACGAAGATGACGCCCGGCGGCTCCTCGGGCGGCGCCGCGGCCGCGGTCGCGGCCGGCATGGGCCCGCTCGCGATCGGCACCGACGGCGGCGGCTCGATCCGCATCCCGTGCGGCTTCACCGGCCTCTTCGGCATCAAGCCCTCGTTCGGGCGCGTGCCGGCCTGGCCGCTCTCACCGATGGGCACCGTGGCGCACGTCGGCCCGATGACGAAAACGGTGACCGATGCCGCGCTCATGCTCACCGTCATCTCCGAGCCGGATGCACGCGACTGGCACGCGCTGCCGTACGATCCGCGCGACTACCGCGTCGGCCTCGAGGACGGCGTCAAGGGATTGCGCATCGCCTACTCGGCGGACCTCGGCTACGCAAAGGTCGATCCGGAGATCGCGGCGATCGTGAAGAAGGCCGTGAAAGTCCTCTCCGACCTTGGCGCGCACGTCGAAGCGAAGGATCCCGGGTTCGAGAGCTGCGGCCCGATGTTCTCGGCGCACTGGTTCCCCGGCGCGGCCATGATCGTGCGCAACACGCATCCGAAGAAACGCGCGCTGATGGACAAAGGCCTGCTCGAGACGGCGAAGCTGGGGGAAAAGGTTTCCAATGCCGAGTACATGGCCGCCGTCACGAAGCGCGGCGCCCTCGGCGTACTCATGAACGCGTTCCACCAGAAATACGACCTGCTGGTGACGCCGACGCTCCCGCTCGCCGCATTCAAGGCCGGCCAGGAGATGGCGAGCATCCTGAAAGAGAAGCGCTGGACCGACTGGACGCCCTTCACCTACCCGTTCAACCTCACCCAGCAGCCGGCGGCGTCAGTCCCCTGCGGCTTCACGAAGAAGGGCCTCCCCGTCGGCTTGCACATCGTCGGTCCGCGCTACAACGACGCGCTTGTCCTCCGCGCCGCTCGCGCTTTCGAGTCTGCGCATCCGATCCGGCTGCCTGAGGTCTCGAGGCTCGGTCGCTGAGCCTGGGTCAGCGCGGAAGCTGCGGCGTATCGGCGGGAACGAAGAAATCGGGCTGCAGGTCCGCTTCCTTCGTTCCCGGGACGACGGCGTACCTCGAAAAGTCGCGCACGCCGGCCTCCCACAGCACCAGGTCGTCGATGCAGAAGTTGCCGCTGAAGCGGCGGCTGTCGCGGGTCAGGATCGCGTGCGCCGCGTCCGCCATGATCTCCGGCGTGCGCGAGCGGGCGACCAGCGGATCGCCGCCGAGCATGCGCACCGCGGCGGTCGCGATGGTGGTGCGCGGCCAGAGCGAGTTCGCCGCGATGCCGTCCTTGCGGAACTCCTCCGCCCAGGCGAGCGTGCACAGGCTCATGCCGAACTTCGCCATGGTGTAAGCGAGGTGCGGCGCGAACCACGCCGCCTTCATGTCGAGCGGCGGCGAAAGCGTCAGGATGTGCGGGTTGGCCGCTTTTTTCAGGTGCGGCAGGCAGGCCTTGCCGGTGAGGAAGGTGCCGCGCGCGTTGACCTGGCTCATGAGGTCGTAGCGCCTCATGTCGGTCTCGGCGGTGCCGGTGAGCTGGATCGCGCTCGCGTTGTTGACGCAGACGTCGATGCCGCCGAAGCGCTCGACCGCCTGCGCCACGGCCCTCGCGACCTGCGCCTCGTCGCGGATGTCGCACACGATCGCGAGCGCCTTGCCGCCGGCAGCCTCGATCTCCGTTGCCGCGGTGTGGATGGTCCCGGGAAGCTTCGGGTGCGGCGCGTCGGTCTTCGCGGCGATCGCGATGTTCGCGCCGTCCGCCGCCGCGCGCTTCGCGATCGCGAGCCCGATGCCGCGCGAGGCGCCGGTGATGAAGAGGGTTTTGCCTTTCAGGTCTGCCATATCAACTCGCTTTCAGTTCGACGGCCCATGCGGAAAGAAGCTTCGCACTGTCGAAAAGCGCGCCGCGGGCGCTGTAGCTCTTGGCGTCGCGGCGCACGATGGTGTCCTGCCCGCGGTAGCGGCCGGTGGCGGATTCGTAGGCGGAGAGGATCGCGTCGTCGACGACGAGGAAGCGGCCGCGAAGCGAGCCGAGCGAGGCGCTCTGCGAGGTCCACGAGGTGGCGAAGTTGCCCGCGGCGAAGGGCTGGATCTCGTAAAGCGTCCGGTGCTCGGCGGGTTGCGAGGTGCGCGTGCGCAGGGTGCCTTCGTAGACCCACTTGTCGGGGTAGTGGCGGATCTGCGCTGTGCCTTCGACCGCGATGCGGTTGCCGGTGCCGTCCAGGAACTCGCCCTCGACGCGCCACAAGCCCTCGCGGAAGAGGAACGTGTGCTCGGCCATGGCCGAATATACTTCGCGGCCATGGAGCCCCGCCACTTCCAGCACTGGCCGCCCAGCATGCCCCGCTCCATGCCGGCGCCGCGGATCACGCTGTCAGCAATGTTCGAGGCCTCGGTGAAGAAAGCGCCGGAGAAAGTGGCGGCGGTCTTCGACGGGGAGTCGATTTCATACCAGGAACTGAAAAGCAAGGTCGACAACCTGGCTGCGCACTTGCAGCAGGCCTGCGGCGTGAAGCCGGGCGAGCGCGTGTTGCTCGACATGCAGAACGGGATCGATTTCGTCGTCGCATGCCTCGGCATCCTGCGCGCCGATGCGGTGATGGTGCCGGTGAGCCCGATGAACGTCGCGAGCGAGCTCAAGCTCTATATCGAGGACAGCGATGCCAGGGTGGCGATCACCGAGAACGAACTAGGTGCCAGGTTTTCGGGTTTGACTCTGGATCATTTGGTTTTTCCGGAAGCCGTACGGAAAAACCTTTCTGCCGTGAAACCGACCCAATCCAAACCGGACGACCTGTGCATGATGCCCTACACCTCCGGCAGCACCGGCCAGCCGAAGGGTTGCATGCACACGCATGCCACGGTGCTGCACAACGTGGTCGGCTCGGCGGTGTGGAAGCACGTGACCGACAGCGCGATGGCGCTCGCGACCGCGCCGTTCTTCCACGTCACCGGGCTCATCCACAGCTTCCTCGCCACGATCTACGCCGGCGGCACGATGGTGATCCAGCGCCGCTGGGACCCGCTCGCGGCAGCGAAGCTGGTCGAGCAATACAGGTGTACCCACTGGGACAACGTCCCGACGATGGTGGTCGACCTGCTCTCGCATCCAGAGGCGATGAAGCACGACGTCTCCTCGCTCAAGTGGATCTTCGGCGGAGGCGCGGCGATGCCGGAGGCGATCGCGCAGCAACTCTTCGAGGTCTGCGGCGTGCGCTACATCGAGGGCTACGGCATGACCGAGACGATCTCGCAGACGCACATCAACCCGCCGCAGAACCCGAAGAAGCAGTGCCTCGGGATACCTGCCTTCGATACGGAGTCTCTTGTAGTTGACCCTGAGAGTTTTTCCCCCTTGAAATCCGGGGAACAAGGCGAGATCGTGGTCCGTGGGCCCCAGTTGCTCAAGGGCTACTGGAAGAACGACAAGGCTTACCGGGAGTCCTGGTGCAAGGTCGGAGGCAAGGAATTTTTCCGCACCGGCGACCTCGGCAGCACCGACGAAGACGGTTATTTCCACATATCCGACCGTTTGAAGCGCATGATCAACGCCGCCGGTTTCAAGGTCTGGCCGGCCGAGGTCGAGGCCGCCATGTACCGGCACCCGGCGATCAAGGAATGCTGCATCATTGCGTCTCCGGACGAGCGCAGCGGGGAGACGGTCAAGCTGGTGGCGGTTTTGAAGGAAAATCAGAAAATCGAACCTGACGAACTGATCGGCTGGGCACGCACGCAGATGGCCACCTACAAGGTCCCGAGAAAAATCGAGTTCACGGAGGCCCTGCCGCGCACCCCGTCGGGCAAGCTCATGTGGCGCGCGCTGCAGGAGCGGGAGTTCGGCAAATGACCCTGAAGGCCTAGGCGGCCGGCATCACCCACAAGGGCGCGGTCCGCTCGAACAACGAGGACTGCATCGCGGTCGGCTTCTGGGTCTCGCAGGAGACGCTCGAGGCGGCCAAGGTCTTCGAGAACGCGCTCGACCTGCCTTTCGCCTGCGTCGTCGCGGACGGCATGGGGGGCACAACGACGGCGAGCAGGCGAGCCTGCTGGTGGCGCAGAGCCTCGCGCGCCGGCTGACGGTCACCGGCACCGAGAAGATCGACGTCGCCATGCGCGCGGTGAACGCCGAGCTCTTCGCGCACGTCGGCAAGAACCCGGACCTCGCCGGCATGGGCTCGACCGCGGTCGGCATGGTGGCGCACGAGAATCGCCTTGCGATCTTCAACGTCGGCGACAGCCGCGCCTACAAGGTGGGCGAGCGCGGCCTGATGCAGCTCAGCACCGACGACACCATGGTGCAGAACTGGAAGGCCGGCTCCGGCAAGGATCGCACCACGATGCTGCTGCAGTGCTTCGGCGGGCGCGAGACCTTCACCGACATCCAGCCCCACGTGCACACCGAGCCGTGCATGCCGGGCAGCACCTACATGCTGTGCTGCGACGGCCTGTACGAGACGCTGTCGGAGGAGGAGATGGCGAAGCTGATCGGCCAGGACCTGCAGAAGTCGGCCGAGGCGCTGCTGCGCGCCGCGCTTGAGAAAAAGGCCCGCGACAACGTCACGATCGCTCTGATACGTATATCGGAATGAGCGAGCCGACCGGCACGGGCGCGCCGCCAACGCCGATAGGCGTTCCAACCTCGCTGGAGCGCTACCGGATCAAGGGCGTGCTGGGCAAAGGCGCGATGGGGCTCGTCTACGACGGGCTCGACCCCAACCTCGACCGCCGCGTCGCGATCAAGACCATCCTGACGCGGCAACTCGACGCCAAGGAGCAGAAGGACGTGGCGATGCGCTTCGAGCGCGAGGTGATGGCGGTCGCGCGCCTGAACCACCGCAATATCGTGCAGGTATACGACTTCGGCTCCGAGAGCGACCTCGCCTACATCGTCATGGAGTTCGTCGAGGGACGCGAGCTCGAGAGCTACTTCAAGAAGGGGGAGCGCTTCGACCTGAAGCGCGCCTTCTAGCTCATGATCGAGCTGCTCGATGCGCTCGATTTCGCGCACGAGGCGGGCATCATCCATCGGGACGTCAAGCCCGCCAACGTCATGATCGACGCGGCCGGCCACGCCAAGCTGACCGATTTCGGCGTCGCGCGAATGACCGACGGCCCGACCGGCGAGGCGACGCGCATGGGCAAGATGATCGGCACGCCCTCGTACATGTCGCCGGAGCAGATCCAGGGCATCCCGCTCGACCGGCGCAGCGACGTCTTCTCGGCCGGGATCATCTTCTACCAGTTCCTCACCGGCAAGAAGCCGTTCGAGTCGCCCAGCCAGTTCGGCCTGCAGGCGAAGATCGTGCAGGAGAACCCGGTCTGGCCCTCGGCGCTGGTGCAGGTGCCGCCCGAGTACGACCGCGTCACGGCGCGCGCGCTCGCCAAGGAGCCCGACCAGCGCTACAAGACCGCGCGCAAGTTCGCCGATGCGCTGCGCCGGCTGCTCGAGGGCAAGTCGCCCGACGAGCCGGGCGAAGCCTCTCCGCCCGGCCTCGCCGTCGCCTCGGAATCGAGCGACGGCTCCGGCAGCGAAGCCGACATCGAGTTCTGGAACGACGTCAAGGACAGCACCGAGCCCGAGGACATCGAGCTTTACCTCGAGCAGTTCAAGCGCGGCAGGTTCGCCGACGAGGCGCGCAAGCGGATCGCCGCGCTGAGGGCGAAGACCTAGCCCGTTGGAGCGGCTGCGCCGCTATTGCGGCTCGAGCGCGTTGTCGCGGATCAGCTTGCCGAGCTTGTCGGACTCGGTGCGCACCCAGCGCAGGAACTCCTCCGGCGTGCCGGCGACGACCTGGAAGCCCATCTCGGTGAGCTTGTCGCGGATCTCCGGCGCCTGCAGCGTGCGCGCGAAGTCGCGGTGAACGCGGCCGAGAACGTCCTTCGGCGTCCCGCTCGGCGCGAGCACGCCGAACCACGAGGTCACCTCGAATCCGGGAAAGGTTTCGGCGAGCGTCGGGACGTCCGGGATCTGCGGCATGCGCTGGCGGCTGCCGACCGCGATCCCCTTGACCTTGCCCGCTTTGATGTGAGCGACCATCGGCGGCATCGAGAAGAAGGAGATGTTGATCTGCTGGCCGAGCAGCGCTTGGGTCATCGGCCCACCGCCCGAGTACGCGACCTGCGTCATCTTGATGCCGGCATGCTGCTCGAGCTGCAGCGAGGCGAGGTGGTTCGAGCTGCCCGAGCCCAGCGTGGCGTAGGTCATCTTGCCCGGATTGGCCTTGGCCCAGGCGACGACTTCGCGCAGGTTGCTTGGCGCGAAGCTCGTCACCGCCACGAGCGCGCTCGGCGAGGTCACCATCAGGCTGATGTGCTCGAACGACCTGAACGGATCGGGCGCCGCCTTGAAGAGGTGGTGGTTGGTCGCGTGCGTGTCGAACACCATGAGCAGCGTGTAGCCGTCGGCCGGCGCGCGCGCCGCCTCGGCCGCGCCAATCGAGCCGCCCGCCCCGCTGCGGTTTTCGATCAGGATCTGCTGCCCGAAGTTCTCCTGCAGCTTCGCCTGGATGATGCGCGCGATGATGTCGGTCGTGCCGCCCACCGGGAACGGCACGATGATGCGCACGGGCTTGTTCGGATAGGCTTGCGCCAGCGCGAGGCAGGGCTAGGCGAGCAGCAGAGCAAGTAGCCGTTTCATGGGTTCTCCTCCGGCTTCACTGAATGACTTCGTCGGCCTGTGTCTTGAGCAGATTCGGGATCGTCAGGCCAAGCGACTGGGCCGTCCTTAGATTGACCACAAGTTCGAACTTGGTGGGCTGCTCGATGGGAATCTCGGCCGACTTCGCGCCTTTCAGGAGCTTGTCGACATAGGCCGCGCCCCTTCGGTACAACGCGTCATAGTCCGCGCCGTAGCCCATGAGGACGCCGTCTCTCGCGAGTTCCGCCGTCCAGGCGATCGAGGGGATCCGCTGCGCGAGGGCCAGGCCTGCGATCTCCTTCCGACGGCCGAGAAACATTGCATCCCACATCACGACCAGCGCCTGCGCGCGCTCCCTGCTCGCTGCGGCGAACGCGGCCTCGATCTCGCGCGCGTCGGCGATGGGCAGCGACTGGACCTTGAGCCCCAAAGCACTCGCCGCGGATTCCATTTCCCTCACCTCCGGTACTGAGACGGGGTTGCGGGAATTCCACAAGATCGCCACCTGCGCCAGCCCCGGAACCACCTGTTTCAGGAGTTCCAGACGCTTTCCGCTCATCGCCGGGTTGATCGCGGTCAGCCCGGTGATGCGGCCGCCCGGCCGCGCGAGCTCCCTGACCAGTCCCGTGCTGATCACGTCTCCGCAGGGAAGGCAGACGATCGGAGTGGTGCCGCCTGCGGTGCGCGCCGCGACCGCCGCCTCCGCGCCATGGACAAGCAGGATTGCGACCTTCAGCTGCACCAGCTCGCGCGCAAGACCCGGCAGCCGCTCGCTCTTTCCCTCGGCCCATCGATACTCGATCGACAGGTTCTTGCCTTCCCGGTAGCCGAGCGCGTCCAGTCCTTTCCTGAACGATTCAATCCTCGGCGCAAGCGTGGCGGAGGTGGCGGGGGAAAGCAGGCCGAGGCGATGTCCCTTCGCCGGCGAGGATTGGGCAAGAACGAGAACCGGCTAAGCAAGAAACAGGACGAGCAGCCGCCGCATGCGCGTTCCCCTCATCCCGGGAAACTCCGACGATAATAGAGCAAAACCGATGAACATCGTCGCAGAAGTCGCCGGCAAGGTGTGGAAGATCGAGGCGCAGCCTGGCGCCCGTCTCGCCGCCGAGCAGGTGATCCTGATCCTCGAGTCGATGAAGATGGAGATTCCGGTCGCCGCGCCGCGCGCCGGCCGGCTGGTCGAGCTGCGCGTCAAGGAAGGGGAAGCGGTCGCCGAAGGCCAGGTCGTCGCCGTTCTCGGGTAGTTTGTTGCGGTGCCACATTGCCTGCGTCCCGCGCTTCGGTGTACTTTGCTGCGCTCTAGAGGAGGACTCCGGATGAAGAAGAATGCTTTCGCGCTGGCAGCGGCCGGCACGCTCGCCTTTGCGGTGCAGTGCGCACTCGCGCAGGACAAGCCCAAGCCGCCGCCGGCCTGGCACCAGGGCAAGCCGCCGGCGATGGCGGACTCCAAACTCGCGCCGCTGGCCGGCAAGATGACCGAGACGCCGGCGAGCGAGATCCCGATCGACAAGATCAAGCTGCCGCCGGGCTTTACCGCCGAGATCTGGGCCTCGGGCCTGCCCGGCGGGCGCGCCATGGCGCTTTCCGACTCGGGCAAGAAGGTCTGGGTCGGCACGCGCATCATCGGCCGCGTCTACGAGATCAGCGACGAGGGCGGCAAGCGCAGCGTGCGCGTGCTGGTCGACAAGCTGACGCAGCCGGCGGGCGTCGCCTTCAAGAACGGCTCGCTCTACGTGTTCGCGATCGACAAGGTGCTGCGCTTCGACGGCATCGAGGGCAACCCGAACGCGGCGCCGGTCGACATGACCAAGGCGTTCGACCTGCCGCCCGAGCAGCATCACAACTGGAAGTACGTGCGCTTCGGGCCGGACGGCAAGCTCTACGTGCCCTTCGGCGCGCCGTGCAACATCTGCGTGCCGCCGACAAACGAGTACGCGCAGATCCGCCGCTACAACGCGGACGGCTCGGGCAAGGAAGTGATCGCCACCGGCGTGCGCAACACGGTCGGCTTCGACTTCCATCCCAAGACCGGCCAGCTCTGGTTCACCGACCACGGCCGCGACTGGATGGGCAACAAGACGCCGGATGACGAGCTCAACCGCGTCGACAAGCCGGGCAACAACTACGGCTTCCCGTATTGCCACGCCAACGGCGTGGTCGACCCCGACGTCGCCAAGGGCCGCAGCAAGGCCGACGCCTGCAAGGGCGTGACGATGCCGGTGCTCAACATGGGCGCGCACGCGGCCGTGATGGGCCTCGAGTTCTACACCGGCAGCATGTTCCCGAAGGAGTACCAGGGCGCGATGTTCATCGCGCGCAAGGGCTCGTGGAACCGCGAGGACAAGATCGGCTTCGACGTGGTCACCGTGCGCGCCTCGACCGACGGCAAGGGCGCCAAGATGACGCCGTTCATGACCGGCTTCCTCGAGGACGCCAAGACGGCCAAGTTCTGGGGCCGGCCGGCCTACCTCGCGCAGATGAAGGACGGCTCGCTGCTGGTGTCGGACGAGCAGCTCGGCGCCATCTACCGGGTCTCGTACAGCGCTCCGGCAGGCGGCAAGAAGAAATAGAGTGCCTTCTCGCATCGCGGGGCGGTGGGCCGCAGGGCTCACCGCCTTTTTGTTGATTGGCAGCGCGGACGTCCTCGCCGAGAAGCGCGCCGAGCCTTGCGCCAAGTGCCATGGCAAGGACGGGATTTCGGTCAAAGAGGGCGTGCCTTCGCTCGCGGGCCAGCCAAAGGTGTTCCTTGAGAACTACCTGGTCCTCACGCGCGAGGGCCTGCGGGGATCCGACGAGATGCGCACCCTGCTGCGCGGCATGCGAGACCCGGACATCGTGGCGCTCGCCAACCACTACTCGCGCCTCGCACCAAGGTCCTTGCCGGGCCTGCTCGACAAAGCGCTCTACGAGCGCGGCCGCAGGATCGCCGTGACGCATCATTGCGGCACCTGTCACGTGAAGGATTTCAGCGGCCAACAGCAAATGCCGCGGCTCGCCGGCCAGCGCGAGGACTTCCTTGCCGAGGCGATGCTTGCCTATCGCCAGAATCGTCGTCCGGGCGGCGACACCGTCATGGCGGCGTCGCTCCATGGAATTCCGGAATCCGACCTGAAGGCGCTCGCGCACTACCTTTCGAGACTGAAGTGAGGGTTTGGGTTTATCTGGCGATTGCCTTGCCCGTGTCGGTTTCGGGCCAGACCCCTTCCGACACCGTGACCGTCACGGGCACGCGGGTCGAGCGGCCGGCGCTGGAGATCCCCGCCTCGGTCGACCGGGTGAGCGCGGACGACATCCGCGAGACGCGGCCGCAGATCAACCTCTCCGAGTCGCTCGGGCGCGTGCCGGGCCTCTCGGTCGCCAACCGGCAGAACTACGCGCAGGATCTGCAGATCTCCTCGCGCGGCTTCGGCGGGCGCGCCACCTTCGGGGTGCGCGGCCTGCGCATGATCGCCGACGGCATCCCGGCGAGCTTCCCCGACGGCCAGGGCCAGGTCTCGCACTTCGACCTCGGCTCGGCCGAGCGCGTCGAGATCCTGCGCGGCCCCTTCTCGGTGATGTACGGCAACGCCGCCGGCGGCGTGATCAACGTGATGACCGAGCGCGGCACGCCGGGCGTTTCGGGCGACCTGTCCTTCGGGTCTTTTGGAACGAACCGCTTTTCCCTGAAAGGCGGCATCGACGGCGGGATCGTCAGCGTGTCGCACTTTCACACCGACGGCTACCGCCAGCACTCGGCGGCCGACCGCGAGCAAATGAACGCGAAGCTCGTGCTGCTGCGCGGCGCGGGCACGACTTTCACCCTGGTCGCCAACGTGTTCGCGAGCCCGGAGACGCAGGACCCGCTGGGGCTCACGAGCGCGCAGATGGACGCCGACCCGCGCCAGGTCGTGCCGCAGGCGCTCCAGTTCGACACGCGCAAGACCGCCGCGCAGCGCCAGCTGGGCGCGGCGCTCTCGCACAAGCTCGGCGACTGGACGCTGCACGGCGCGCTCTTCGGAGGGCAGCGCGACGTGCGCCAGTACCTGGCGATCCCGCTCGCCACGCAGGCGGCGGCGACCCACTCGGGCGGCGTCGTCGACCTCGACCGCGTCTACGGCGGCGGCTCGCTGCGCCTGGCGCGCGAGGCGCGGCTGCTCGACCGGCCGTTGACGCTCAATTTCGGCGGCGAATGGGAGCGCATGGCCGAGCGGCGCCAGGGCTTCATCAACAACAACGGCTCGACCGGCGCCCAGAAGCGCAACGAGGACGACTACGCGACGGCGAGCGGCCTCTACGCGCAGGGCGAGTGGCGCTTCGCCGAGCGCTGGATCGGCATCGCCGGCATCCGCACCAACCGCGTCGACTTCAAGACCAGGGACTACTTCATCGCGCCCGACAACGTGGACGACAGCGGCACGAAACGCTACAGCGCGACCACGCCGGTCGCCGGCCTGCTCTATCGCCTGGTGCCGACCACGAGCTTCTACGTCAACTACGGGCGCGGCTTCGAGACGCCGACCTTTGCCGAGCTCGCCTACCGCACCACCGGCGCCGGGCTCAACTTCGGGCTGCAGGCCGCCAAGAGCCGCCATGTCGAGGCCGGGGTCAAGGCCGTTTTCGACCGCGTGCGCCTGAATGCCGCGCTCTATGACATCGCCACGCGCGACGAGATCGCCATCGAGAGCAACGCGGGCGGGCGCTCGACCTTCAAGAACGTCGGCCGCACCAGCCGCCGCGGCTTCGAGCTGGGCGCGGATGCGCGCCTGCCGCTCGGTTTCGAGGCGGCGATCGCCTGGTCGCGCATGGAGGCGAAATTCCTCGATTCGTTTACCTCGGTGGCCGGCACGCCGGCGGCGGCGGTGATCGTGCCGGCGGGCAGCCGGCTGCCGGGCGTGCCGCGCGCGACCTTCTACGGCGAGCTGCGCTGGCGCCTTGCGCCGGCAGGCTTCGTCACCGTGCTCGAGTATCAGCACCGCTCGCGGGTCTGGGCGGACGACCGCAACAGCGAGGCCGCCGACGCCTACGGCGTGACCAACCTCGCCGCCGGCTTCACGCAGATCCGTGGCAAATGGCGCTTCCAGGAATATGTGCGCGCCGACAACGTGACCAACCGCCGCTACGCCGGCTCGGTCGTCGTCAACGACGCCAACCTGCGCTTCTACGAGCCCGCGCCCGGACGCAACACCATCGCGGGCGTCTCGGCGCGGATGGAGTTCTAGCCGAGTTTGAACTCGCGCAGTGCATGCTCGCGCAGCTTGTTCTTCTGCACCTTGCCGCTCGCGGTCATGCCAATCGACTCGAAGTCGGGAACGATCTTCAGGTAGCGCGGAACGCGGAAGTTGGCGCAACGGGATTTACACCATTCCGTAAGTTCTTTTTCTTTTACTTCAAGACCTTTTCTTAAAGTGACATAAGCGCAAGGAACCTCACCAAGCCGCGCATCCGGCACACCCACGACTTGTGCGGTCTCGACCGCGGGGTGGCCGAGCAGGACCTCTTCCACTTCGGCCGGCGCGACGTTTTCGCCGCCGACGCGGAAGAGCTCCTTCATCCTCCCGAACATGCGCAGGCGCCCGTCGGCGGTCAGCTCGCCCAGGTCGCCGGTGCGCAGCCAGCCGTCGGCGGTGAACGCCCTTGCCGTCTGCTCCGGATCGTTGCAGTAGCCGCGCATCACGCTCCAGCCGCGCACCTGGATTTCGTTTTCCTTCGATATCCTGATCTCCAGCCCGGGGAGCGGAAGAGCAAGGCCTTCCACCCGCTGCGATTCGGGCTCCTGCCAGTCGCTCATCACCACGTTCGGGGAGGCCTCCGAGAGCCCGTAGGCCGCACACACGTGCTTCATGCCGAGCTCGTCGATGATGCGCCGCATGGTCTGCGGGCCGGCTGCCGCCCAGCCACCGCGCAGGCTGAGCTTCCTCTTCGGAAAATCCGCGTGGCCCATCAGCATCTGGAAGATCGTGTCGTTGCCGGAGATCAGCGTGCAGCGCTCGCGCTCGAGCATCTCGAGCGCCGCGCCGGCCTCGAAGGTCGGCAGCGTGGCGAGCGTGCAGCCGAACACGAGCGACATCAGCGCCGAGAGCGTCGAGCCGCCGACGTGGAAGAACGGCCGGCAGTTGAAGTAGCGGTCCTCCGCGCGCACGCCGATCCGCGTGCCCGCCGCCCATGCGTTCCTCAGCATGTTGTCGTGCGTGAGCATCGCGCCCTTCGGATAGGCTGTCGTGCCGGAGGTGAACTGGATGAGAAGAAGATCTTCGGGTTTTACCTGGGTCGTCTTGTATTTCCCGTTCAAGTTTTCCCTGGAGATATCGAAAGACAAACCCACGGAGCACTGCTTGATCATCTCTCCATAGTCGTTGCCGAAGAAACGATCCACGTAAAACACCGCCTTGCAGCCCGACTTCTTCAGGCAATAGTCGATCTCCGCGGCCTTGAAGCGCGTGTTGACCGGCACCGTGACCGCGCCGATCAGCGCCGCGCCGTAGAAGAGCGCGAGCCAGTCCTCGCCGTTCGGCAGCAGGATGCCGACATGGTCGCCCTTGCCGATGCCGAGGGATTGCAGGCCTCCCGCCGTCTGTTTTGCCTTTTCTATCAGGTCCTTGTATTTCAGCCGCCCGGTCGGCGTTACCAAAGCTTCGTCGGATTCCCTTCTCGAAAGAAGAAAGTCCCCGAGCATCCTGGGCTGCCAGCTCACGTCTTGCCCATCCACTGGCCGGAGGCGAGCTGCTCGTCGATCGCCGCGACCTCCAGGGCGAGCGCGCCCTTCGGATCGAGCTCGACGCCTTGGTCGATACAGCGCTTGGCAACTCGCAGTGACTGTGGCGGAGCTTTCAGAATGGAAGTTTTTATCTCTTCCAGCACTTTGTTCAAATCCTCTGGAGAAACAACCCGGGACACCAATCCGCCGACCCTCGCCTCCTCCGCACTCAGTGTCCGCCCGGTAAACATCATGTCCTTGGCGAGCCGCTTGCCGAGGACGCGCGCGAGGCGCTGCGTGGCGCCCACCGTGCCGCGTAGCGCTTCGGGCGTGCGGAACGAGGCGGCGGGCGTCGCGAAGATGAAATCGCAGGCGGCCGCGATCTCGCAGCCCGAGCCGACGCACGCGCCCTCGACCACGGCGATCGCGGGCATCGGCAGCGCTTCCAGCGCGGCGTAGGCCTCGAAGGCCTTCATGCGGCGCTCGCGCACCTGCGCCGCGTTCATGCCCTGGCGCTCCTTGAGATCGGCTCCGGCACAAAAGGCCGGGCCGTTTGCTCTTATAAGGGCGATTTTGATTTCAGGATCGGGAGAGATCTTGCTTGCAGAAACGGCAAGACCTTCGCACATCGCCGTATCGAGGGCGTTGCGACTCTCGGGCCTGTTCAGAGTGATCGTGGCAACGCCGCCCTCCACCGCAAGCAGGATCGCGCTCATATCGCCTTGGCCGCTCTGAGCGCGGCGATCTTCTCGCTCGAGTAGCCAAGCCGCTCGGCGAGGATCCGGTCGGTGTCGGCCCCGAGCGCCGGCGGCGTGCCGATCTCGGGGTTGTCCCAGCCGAGGAAGCGGTACGGGATCGCCAGCGCCTTGAACTCGCCGACCTCGGGGTAGTCGAAGCTGCCGACGAGCTGGCGCGCACGCACATGCGGATCCCCGAGGATGTCGGCCACGTCGTTGATCGGCCCGACCGGGACCTCCGCCTTGTCGAGAATGTCGAGAAGCTTTTGCCTCTCCATTCCCGAGACGGCCTGCGTGAGCCGTTGCATGACTTCGTCTCGCCCTTCTACCCTTTTCTCATTCGAAGAAAATCTCAAACCCCATTCCGAAATGCCGAGGGCCTCGCACAGCGGCGCCCAGTGCTGGTCGCTCGCGGTGAGCTGCACGTACTTGCCGTCCTTGCAGCAGAACGCGGCCGAGGGGACGCGCCCCACGTGCTCGGTGCCCATGCGCTCCGGCACCTCGCCGAGCGCGAAGTAGCGCGCGGCGGCGAGCGTGAGCAGGCTCACCTGCCCGTCGAGCATCGAAAAGTCGAGGTAGGACCCGCGCCCGGTCTTCTCGCGCCCGGACAGCATGGCGAGAATCCCGGTCGCGACCCACAGGCCCGAGGTCAGGTCGGCAAGCGGCAGGCCCGCCTTCACCGGGCCGCGGTCCTTCTCGCCGGTCAGGCTCATCAGGCCGCCCATCGCCTGGAAGACGGTGTCGTAGCCCTTCTTGTGCGAGTACGGGCCGGTCTGGCCGAACCCGGTGCAGGAGACGTAGATGAGGCGCGGGCTCAGCGCCGAGAGCGCGGCGTAGTCGAGCGCATAGCGCGCGAGCGAGCCCGTTGGAAAGTTCTCGACGACCACGTCCACGCCCGCGGCCAACTCGCGGATCACGCCCTGCCCTTCGCGGCTGCGCAGGTTCACCGTGATCGAGGACTTCGAGCGGTTGCAGGCGAAGTAGTACGGGCTGTCCTTGGCGAGCTTCGGATCGAAGCTGCGCGTCTCGTCGCCCACGCCCGGCTGCTCGACCTTGATTACGGTCGCGCCGAGCTCGGCGAGGATCATGCTCGCGAACGGGCAGGCGAGCACGCGGGAGAGATCGAGGATCGTCAGGTGTTGTAGGGGTTTCATCGGAGGACCAGGAAGGCAATGCCGACGAGGACCAGCACGGCGCCCATCACCGTGCGTGGAGTGAGGTCTTCCCGGTTACGCAGGATGAACACGCTCACCGGGAAGATGACGAGCGGCGTGCTGTGCACCACCAGCACCGCGAGCGCGATCTCCATGTAGCGCATGGCGATCGCAAGGAAGATCGCGCCGAGCGTCGTGAACACGCCGCACGCGGCATAGAGCAGGACCGCGGTCCGGTCTGCAGCCCGGAACTGCGCCCCGATCGCGGACCAGTTGCGGGTCGTGGCGACCTGGCACAGAAGGGCCGTGATCGAGGCGATCACCGCGCCGAGAATCGGCTCGTTCCAGTCCCGCACGCCGATGCCGCGCACCACGTTACCCATGCCGAAGCCGGCCACCGCCGCAATGCCGGCGAGCATCCCGGTGCGCAACGCCGATGCGTCCGGGTGCTTCGAGGTGTAGGTCGAGCGCGGCTGCGTGAAGAGCAGCCCCGCCATCACCACGACCATGATCGCGAGCTCGTAGAGCCCGAGCCGCTCTTCGGCGAAGAGCCACGCGCCGATCAGCGAGAAGAGCGGCGCGGTGGAATGAAAGACGCTCGCCCGCGCCGGCCCGAGCAGCCGCACCGCGTCGAAGAGCATGCGCCGCCCGATGTAGGTGCCGATCACGCCGCCCGCCGCGAAGAGGCCTGCGCCCCTCCAGTCCCAGGACCAGGGCGCGGCGCGGACCGCCAGCTCGACCGCGAACAATGCGGCCGGGAAGAGGATGTTCACCGCCAGCACGATGAAGAAGCCGGCATCCAGCGGCATGCGCGCGAGCGCGTAACGCGTCACCAGGATGTTCGAGGCAAAGCTCACCATCGCGACGAAGGAGAGCGCGACGCCCATGCATGCTCACCCCTTGCGGAACGCGCGCATGCGCTGATTAGCCTCGCGTCCGCGCTCGAGGGCTTCCTCGAGTGGCAGGTCGGCGACCTCGTGGAACAGTGCCTTTGTGGCCTGCAGGGCCTTTGTATTTACCTTCGAAAGACTTTCACCAAAAGCAAGAGCTCTCGAAACCACTTCCTTATCCGCGACAACACAATTCACCAAGCCATGCTTGAGAGCGTCGTTGGCGCTCAGGGGCTCGCCGAGCGACACCAGCTCGAAGGCTTTTTTCCTGCCGACCTGCCGGGTGAGGTTGGCCATGACGATGGCGGCGACGATGCCGTGCTTGACCTCGGGGTAGCCGAGCGTCGCGCCTTCGGCCATCACCGCCATATCGCCCGCGATCGCGAGGCCCGCGCCGCCGCCCATCGCCGCGCCGTTGATCGCGGTCACCACCGGCTTCAGCATCTTCGAGAAGGCGAGATGCAGCTGCATGGTGAGCTCCGCGCGCTCGTCGACCAGGTGCTGGTTCACGGGCGTCAGGTCCTTGAACTCCGCCAAGTCCGCCCCCGCGCAGAAGCCTTTTCCAGCTCCGGTAAGGATCACGCTTGAAACCGACTTCTCACGGTCCGCGGAAAGCAGGCCGTCTAAAAGCTTCCTGGTCAACTCCGTGTTGAGCGCATTGCGTTTCTCTGGGCGGTTCATGGTGAGGATGCGGACCGGGCCCCGGTCTTCGATGAGCAGCGTCACCGGCCCCTCTCCTTCTGGATGAAGCTGCGCGCCTCGCGGGCGAGCTTGATCATGATCTGGTCGAGGCTTGAGCGCTCCTTCGCCGTGAGGCAGCCGACGAACGCGCTGTTGCGCTCGGCGGCCGCGGCGATCAGCCCCCGGTAGAGCCGCGTCCCAGAGCGCGTGAGCGAAAGGCGGATGCCGCGGCCGTCGCTCGCGTCGGCCGCGCGCGAGACGAGCCTGCGCACGCGCAGGCCCGACACCACGCGGCTCATCTGCGCCTTGTCGACACCCGCCGCGCGCGCGAGCTCGTTGAGCGATTGCGGCTCGAGCGCGCCGCCGAGCAGCGCGACCGTGCGCCACTCCCAGAGGCTCACGCCGAACTCGCGCCGGTAGCGCATCTCGGCGCCGCGCGAGAGCAGGTTCGCCACCTGGTGCAGGCGGTACGAAAGCAGCTCGCGGATCGCCGGAGTCGTGCGCTGGAGCATCAGTCGTCGAAGAACGGAGTTTCGTTTTCGCCGCGCAGGCAAATGTTGAACTCGTAAGGGCTCTTGCCTTTTGCTCTCAATAGGTCCTGCCTTTCCCTGGGTACCAGCGACAAAACCGGATCATCTGCAAAGAACAAAGTCGTTTTCAGGATCCGCATCAGGCCTGAATACATGACCATGAAATTGATATGCGGCGCCCTGCCCTCGGGCGCGCCCGGGCGGACCGTCCTGAAGCGATAGCGCCCGTCCTTGTCGGTCGCGGCGCGTCCCCAGCCGAGGAAATCCGGGTCGGCTTCGGCGTGGCGCGGGTCGGCAGGATGGCGGTAGATGCCGCGCGCATCGGCCTGCCAGATCTCGACTACGAGGTTGTCGAGCGGCGCGCCGTCCTCCTGCACCACGCGGCCGGAGATCTCGATAGCCTCGCCTTTTGCCGGCCGCCCCTCGAAGGTGGTGAGGTCGTGCGCCCTTTCGTCTACGTAACGCGGAGGGAAGAACGGTCCAAGGGTTGCTTCACTGGTAGGAACAAATTTCATGATTGGCCCGGCGTCGCGTTGCGCCCCCGCAGCACGATCTGGTACTCGTAGACGAGCGCGTCGTAGAGATCCGCCGTCGGCGGCACCAGTCTGGCGATGAGGCGCTCGCGCGCCGACGGGTCCGGCACGGCGTTGAGGATCCGGTCCAGCGCGTTCAGCGGCTCGCCAGGAAAATAGACCTGCGTCACCAGCCGCGAGAGCCAGACGCGCCCGAACACCGAGAAGTGGATGTGCGGCGGCCGCCACCAGCCGTCTTTCGTCGGCACCGGGTAGGCGCCCGGCTTCACCGTGCGCAGCTCCACCAGGCCCGCTGCGTCGGTGAGCACGCGCGCCGCACCGTGGAAGTTCGTGTCGAGCGGCGCGTGGTCGTCGTCGTTCGGGTGCGCGTAGCGGCCGGCGGCGTTTGCATGCCAAACCTCCACCATCGCGCCGCCGACCGGCGCGCCGTCCTCGTCGAGCACCCGTACCTTCAGATGGATGAGTTGGCCGATCGCCTGCTTCGCGCCCCGCCCTGCAACGTCGCCGCCGAGGAGCCCGATCCGGCCGCTGAAATCCGCCGGCCCGGTCAGCTCGGAGAGCGTCGGCGCGCGCCGGATGAGCGGCTGCGCCGGGGTGCGCAGCGGCGTCTGCGGGTAGCCGGCGATGATGCGCGCCGGCTGCGTGCGCTCGTCGCGCGGCTCGATGACGATGGCCATGGCGTTGACAGCCTAGGCGTGATAGTTGAGGATGTCAACCATGTCGGCGCGCATGTCCCGAGTTGTGCTCTGCGAGTGCTTCGCGCGCGACGGGCTGCAGCACGAGCCCGCGTTCGTCCCGACCGCGACCAAGCGCGCGCTGGTCGAGCGCTTCGCCACGCTCGGCTTCCCGCGGGTCGAAGCCACGTCCTACTCCAATCCGAAGGTCGTTCCGCAGTTCGCGGACGCGACCGAGCTTTTGAAAGACTTGAAAAGGCGTCCGGGAACGAAATACAAAGCCACCTGCGCAAACCCTAGAGCCGTAGAGCGTGCGTTGGCAGACGCCGACGCGGGCTACGGCGTGGATGAGATCAGCCTCCTCGTCTCCGCGACCGAGTCCCACTCGAAAAAGAACCTCAACCGCACGCGCGCCGAGCAGTGGGACAACGTCGCGGCCATGGTCGGGCTGGCGAAGAAACGGTTCCGGATGGTGGGCGTCGTTTCAGTCGCCTTTGGCTGCTCTTTCGAAGGAAAGGTCGATCCTGGAATCGTTGCGGATGATGTTCGCCATTTCGTGGATCTTGGCGTAGCGCACGTGGCGATCGGGGATACGACGGGCATGGCTGCGCCCTCCGCCGTCAAAAGAATCTTTACGGAAATAACTTCAAAAGCGACACCCATCGCCCACTTCCATGACACGCGCGGCACAGGCCTCGTCAACTACGTCGCCGCGCTCGAGGCGGGCGTCACGCATTTCGACTCGTCGTTCGGCGGCGTGGGCGGGCACCCGGCTAAGGTGAAGTACGGCGGCGGCCATACCGGGAACGTCTGCACCGAGGACCTAGTGAGCCTGTTCGAGTCCATGGGCGTATCCACCGAGATAGACTTGGACGGCCTGCTCGCCACGGCGCAGTTCTGCGAGCAGGCGCTTGGCCGCGAGCTCCACGGCCGCGTCACCCGCAGCGGGCTGAACCCTCTCCGATGAAGCCGCCCTTTCGCGCCGACCAGGTCGGCAGCCTTTTGCGGCCTGCCGAGCTTGCGGAGGCGAGAGCCAGGTTCAAGCGCAAGGAGCTTTCGCTATCCCGGCTGCGTGAAATCGAAAACCAATCGATAGAAAAGGCGGTAAGGAAACAGGAGTCGATCGGCCTGGAATCGATCACCGACGGCGAGATGCGCCGCGACTGGTGGCACCTCGATTTCATGCTGCAGCTCGACGGCGTCACGGCGACGGTCAATCCGGGCCCGAAGTTCGGCGGCACCGAGGAGCAGCCGCCGATTCCGTCGGTCACCGGCAAGGTGGGCTGCAGCCGACCGGTGATGGTCGAGGATTTCTCCTATTTGAAGCGCACGGCGTCGAAAACGGCGAAATTCACGATTCCTTCGCCCTCGATGCTCCATCTGCGCGGCGGGCGCGCGTCGATCTCGCGGGACGTCTACCCGGACATCGGCGAGTTCTGGAGCGACGTGGCGGCGGCGTACCGGAAAGCGATCCGCAATCTTGCCGACGCCGGCTGCACCTACCTGCAGCTGGATGACGTGAGCTTCTCGTACCTCTGCGACCCGAAGATCCAGGACACCGCGCGCAGGAACGGCGACGACCCGGCGAAGCTGCCGCGCACCTACGCGGACGCGGTGCGCGCGTCGCTGCGCGATCGTCCCGCCGGCATGACCGTGACCATGCATACCTGCCGTGGCAACTTCAAGTCGAGCTGGGTCGCTTCCGGCGGCTACGAGCCGGTCGCGGAGGCCATGTTCTCCAGCGGCCCGGATGCGTTCTTCATGGAATTCGACTCCAAGCGCGCCGGCACTTTCGAGCCGCTGCGCTACCTCCCGAAGGGCAAGAAAGTGGTTCTCGGGCTGGTCACAACGAAGGTCGGCGAGCTCGAATCAAAAGAAGCCATTCTCAAAAGAATAAAAGCGGCGGAAACATTCGTTCCGCTGGAGAACCTCTGCCTCTCGCCCCAGTGCGGGTTCGCGAGCACGCACCACGGCAATGCGCTCTCGATCGACGAGCAGTGGCGCAAGCTCGAGCGCGTCGTCGAGGTGGCGCGCGAAGTGTGGAAGTGACCTAGCTTGGCCGCGCCGGTCGCAATCGCGCATACGCACGTACATTCGCTGCGCGTCGGCTCGGGCGCCGAGGCGCTGGTCGCGCGCGTACTCGCCAAAGACGGCACCGCAGGCTTCGGCTTCACCCTGAATGACGGCGCCGGCGTCGCGCGCGACATGGCCGCGTGGGACGCGCTCGGGCGGAGCAAGCAAGTTTCGCTTTTCAAGCTATTAGGGGGTTCTTACCGCTCAAGCGTAAAAGTCGAACCTGATCAAATCCCCTGCATCCCTCCGGATTGGCCCGCGTTGCGCAAAGGCATCCTCGACAGCCGGTGGGAGATCCTGCGCATCGATCCGTTCGCGTGGGGCTCGGTCGAGATCGTGCAGACCATCGCGGCTTCCGCCGCCGCCTTCGAGCTCGGCGTCGCGCTGCTCGCGCCGAACGCCCATGCGTGGGAGATCCAGTACTGCGCCGCCCTTCTTGCCACGATCAAGGGGGATGACTCGAGGATCATCGTTCGATCTGCTTTGCCTTTTACTTCGGTCAGTCTTTCAAATTCTCCCGGCGTCGGGGTCGACTGGTCCCTCGAGCCATCCTTCCAATCGATCAAATGGCAAGACCCGCGATAACGTCGATACGCCTCACCCGCGTTTCGATTCCGCTCAACATGGTGCACGCGGGCTCGATGTACGTGATCCAGAAGACCGAGCGCACCGTAGTCGAGCTCGCGCTGGAGAACGGCGTCACGGGCCTGGGCGAGACCTGGGGCACGCCCGAGGCCTACGCGCTCTGCGCGCACTTGGCGAAAGGCTGGCTCGGCAAGGATGCGCTCGACCGTTTCGCGTTGCGCGACGCGACGCTCGGCAGGAGCGGCTACGACAACCGCAATGGCCGCAACGGCCTCGCCGCCTTTGCCGGCCTCGACCTCGCGGCCTGGGACGCCGCCGGCCGCAGCCTCGGCCTCTCGCTCGCCGAGCTGATCGGCGGCCGCGGCCGCGAGTCGATGGACGTCGTCTGCACGCTGCCCGCGGCGATTTTTCCGAAGGCAGTCTCGCGCATCGAACTGACCGCCCACCACGACACGCTCTCGAATACCCGGAAGGTCGTCGACTTCGCGCTGGAGCAGACGCGCAAGTTAGGTTTCCGCTCCTTCAAGCTGAAAAGCGCCGCCTACTCGACCGAGTGGGACTGGAAGCTCCTGAACGAGCTGAAGGAAGCGATGCCCGACGCGCGCATCCGCTTCGATCCGAACGCCAACTATGGGCCCGCGGTCGCCACCGAGCTCTGCCGGCGCCTCGACCCGCTCGGCCTTGAGTTCTTCGAGGACCCGACGGGCGAGCTGGAAGGCATCGCCCGCCTGAAGGCCGCGGTGAAGACGCCGGTCGCCACCAACATGTGGGTGGTGCGCGACGAGCACCTCGCGCCCGCGATCCGCAGGAACGCCGTCGACGTCGTCCTCGGGGATCTCTTCATGTGGGGCGGCATCGACGCCTGGCGCCGTATGGCCCGGGCGTCAAAGGGATTCGGCCTCAAGCCCGCGCTGCACAGCGTCTACGAGACCGGCATCGCCACCGTCGCCAACCTGCACCTTGCCTCGGCGCTGCCCGAGGTCGAATACCCGAACGACGCCGGCCTGCACTTCCTTTCTTCGGATGTGCTCGCCGAGCCGCAGGAGGTCAAGGACGGCGCGATGCGCCTCCCGGCCGGCTCGGGGCTCGGCGTCACGCTGGACGAGGGAAAGCTGGACAGGCTGGCGCTGGAGACCACCGCGGTTCGATGAAGCTGCAGAGCGGCGTCCGATCTCTCTTCGTCGCGCTCTTCGCAGGCGGCGGCGCTTACCTGGGGCTGGCGCTGATCGGAGGGTACGGGGGCCTCGCGGCGGGTGCGGTGATCGGGTTTTTCGCCGGAATAGGCGCAAGCCTCCTGGGAGGCGAGCCGGAACCGCCCCGCGCAGAGGATTTCAGTGCGACGCTGCATCAGGCGATCGAGGAAGCGCGCGCCTCGGGCGTCGACGTGCGCGAGCTGGAGGCCAGCGCAAACACCGCGTATACGACGTCGTCGGAGTATCTTGGAGAGGTCGGGGAAGCGATCGCACGATTTCTGAAGAATAACCGCTCCGCCCTGCCGTCAACGACGGTGAACAAGTTTCGCCATTGTCTTGCGCAGGCCGGCAGGGCATAGCCGAAATATCTGCCGTGAAGCGCGCCCTGCCGGATCAGTCGGCCTTCGCGCCCGACTCCTTCACCGCTTTGGCCCACTTCGCGACCTCTTCTCTGAGGAACGTCGCGAATTCGGCCGGCGAGTTCGCCATCGATTCGAGCCCCAACGCAGACAGGCGCTCGCGCACGTTGGGGGCGGCGAAGGCCTTATTCAGTTCTGCATTCAATCTGGAAACTATTTCTGAAGGCGTACCAGCGGGCAAAAAGAACCCTACCCAGGTGAGGTCGTCGAAGCCGCTATAGCCCTGCTCGTTCACGGTCGGCACGTCGGGTAGCGCCGCGGAGCGCTGCGCGCTCGTCACCGCGATCGCGCGCACCTTGCCGGCCTTGACCTGCGGCACCGCGGGCGGCATCGAAGTGCTCGAGATCTGCGTGTGGCCGGCCACCGCCGCGCCGACCGCCTGCGCGGGCTGAAAAGGGACGTGCGTGATGTCGACCTTCGCCGCGGTCTTCAGGCGCTCCATCGAGAGATGCGTGGTCGTGCCGATCCCCGAGGACGCATAGGAGAGCTTCTCCTTCTTTGCCAGCGCGATCAGCTCGGCCAGGTTCTTCACCGGCACCGACGGGTTGACTGTGATGATGTTCGGCGTGCTCGGGCCCAGGATCACCGGGAGGAAGTCCTTTAGCGCGTCGTAGCCCGCGTTCGCGTACAGGCTCGGATTGACCGCGTACGCGACGCTCGTGACGAGGATCGTGTAGCCGTCGGCCGCGGAGCGCTTGACCTGCTGCGTGGCGACGTTGCCGCCGGCGCCGGGCCGGTTCTCGGCGACGAAGGTCTGACCGAGCGCCTCCTGGAGCTTGACGGCGGCGAGCCGCGCGACCGTATCGGTCGTCGCGCCCGGTGCGAAGCCGATCACGAGTTGCACCGGTTTCTGGCGGGGCCAGTCCTGTCCCGCAGCGGGGAACGCGAAAAAAAGCCCGAGCAAAAACCAGAACTTCATTTCTTCCTCTTCTTGTCGGGCATCAGCACGAAGTCGTAGTGCACGCTGGAGCCGCCGTTCTTGCCCCTCTTGAAGTCGACGATCAGCTCCTGCTTGACGCCGAACACCGCGTCGGAGTCGAGGTACTTGCCGCCCTTGCGGAAGAGATGCGTCACCAGCGGCTTGAAGCCGGGCGCGGTGATGACGAAATGCAGGTGCGGCGGCCGCATCGGGTGGCGGCCCGTGGCGACCAGCATCTTGCCCACCGGGCCGTCGTTCGGCACCGGGTAGAACGTGGGCGTGACGCAGCGGAAGTGAAAGCGCCCCTTCGCGTCGGCGCGGAACACGCCGCGCAGGTTCATCTCGTCGCCTTTCTGCGCGTCGTAGAGGCCGTCGGCGCCGCCCTCCCAGATGTCGAGCTTCGCGCCCGCGATCGGCTTGCCGTCGGTGCCGCTCACCGTGCCGGAGACGTCGCAGGGCTCGCCGTCCGAGGCGTGCTTCGCCACGTTGGTGCCGAGCGGATACTCTGGCGCGCCTTCGCGATGGAAGGGGCCGAGAACCGTGGACTGGGTCGCGCCCTTCACCGCCTTGTAGTTGAGCGCGTCCACCAGCATCGACACGCCCAGCGTGTCCGACATCAGGATGAACTCGTGGCGCTTGTCGGTGCACCAGTGGCCGGTCTCGGCGAGGAACTGGATGCCGGTCATCCACTCCTCCTGCGTCGGCTTCACCTCGCGCACGAAGGCGTGCAGGTGCTTCACGAAGCTCCCCATCACCTGCTTGAGGCGCGGGCTCTTCGTCTTGCGCATGCGGCGGATGACTTCCGGGGTGAGCTGCTTCTCGCTGAACGCCTTGGCCATGCGGCCTCCTTGACTGGCTACGGCTTGATACCGGTGATTTTAGCGATGACCGGGCGCGATCCTTCGAGCGCGGTGCGCTGCAGGTAGAAGGCCAGGCCGCGCGCCCCGCCCAGCTCCTCGCCCCCGCCCGCCTTGCCCGGCCCGCCGTGCACGAGCTGCGGCAGCACGGTGCCCGGGCCTGGCGAGAGCTCGATCTTCGGGTGGCCGAGGTAAATCCGGCCATGGAAGGGCGCGATCTCGGCCACGGTGGCGTCGAGGAAGCCATGGTCCTCCGAGTAGATCGAGCAGACGAGCCCGCCATTGCCCCGGGTGACGATGGCAGCCAAGTCTTCCGAGTAGGCGATCAGGCTTGCGATCGGGCCGAACACCTCGTGCTCATGCACTGCGCTGCCCGGCTCGTCGATGAGGATGGGTGAAATAAAGAACCCTCTTTCAAGAACCTTTCCCGTGCCGCCAAAAGCAATCTTCCCTCCCAGCCGTTCAACACCCGCGTGCGCGTCCGCCAGCTGCGACGCGGTCGCGAGCGGCCCCATCTTGGTCTCCTCGTCGGCCGGGTCGCCGACTTTGACCACCGCGAGCAGCTCGGCGAGATCCGACTTCACCTCCGCGGCGACGCCGGCAGGGACGATGATCCTGCGGATCGCGGTGCATTTCTGGCCCGCCTTCTGCGTCATGTCGCGCACTACCTCCTTGAGGAAGAGCTCGTACATGTCGCTTCTCGGCTCGACATCCGGCCCGAGCACGGCGGCGTTGAGGCTGTCCGCCTCGACGTTCACGCGCACCGCGTGCCGGATGATGTTCGGCAGCGTGCGGATGCGCTCGCCGGTGTCGCCCGACCCGGTGAAAGCGAGCACGTCCTGTGCGCCGAGGCACTTGATCAGGTCGCGCGGCGCGCCGACCAGGAGCGACAGCGCGCCCTCGGGCAGCAGCTTCTGCTCGACGAGCAGCTCGACGATGCGGACTGCGAGCAGCGCCGAGCTGGTCGCGGGCTTGGCGAGTACCGGCATGCCGGCGAGCAGCGCGACCGCGGCCTTCTCGGCAAAGCCCCAGGCCGGGAAGTTGAAGGCGTTGACATGTACCGCGACGCCGCGCCGCGGCGTGAGCACGTGCTGGCCGTGGAAGCGCGGCGAGCGCCCGAGCTGGATGCCCTCCCCGTCCAGGATGACCTTTTGATCTCCGAGAGAAGTTCCGATCTCCGCGTACGCAAGAAGCGTCGCGATGGCGCCGTCGACGTCGAATTTTGCGTCGGACCGCGTGTTGCCGCCGTTGCTGATGCCAAGGCCGATCAGCTCGTCGCGCGCATCCTGCATCGCGTCGGCGATGACTTTGATCAGCGCGCCGCGCTGCGCAAACGAGAGCGCGCGCAGCGCCGGCCCGCCTTTCGCGCGCGCGTGCTCGAGCGCGGCACCGAGATCGAGCCCTTCGGTGGACGCGCTAGCGAGCGGCGCCTCGGTCGCCGGGTTGAGGAGCGTCTGGCGCGCGCCGCCGCCCGCCCTCCACTGGCCGCCGAGATAGCTGCGCAGCTCGAGCATCAGCCGATGCTACCATCGGACAAATCTGCGGAGGTCCGGGGAGATGAAGCAAATTGCATCAATCGTGGCGGCGCTGCTGCTTGCGCTGCCCGCTGCCGCGCAGGAGCGCACGCTCAAGATCCTCGTCGGCTTCCCGGCGGGCGCGGGCCTGGACACGATGACGCGCCTCGTCGCGGACAAGATGCGCGCCTCGCTCGGCCATCCGGTGGTGGTCGAAAATCGTCCCGGCGCTGCCGGACAGATCGCGATGGCGGCGCTGAAAGCTTCGCCGGCGGACGGCCAGACGCTCGTCATGACGCCGCTCGTCACCGTCGTCACCGCGCCCCACATCTATCCGAAGCTGCCCTACGACGCGTTCGCCGACTTTGCGCCCGTCGCGCACACCGCGAATTTCCTCTTTGCCTTCACGGCCGGCCCGCAGACGCCGGCGGCGAACCTCGCCGAGTACGTCGCGCTGGTGAAGAAGGACCCGAAGTACGGGAACTACGCGTCGGCCAGCACCGGCAGCCTGCCGCACTTCTTCTCGCTGCTCTTCGCCGATACGGCCGGCATCAAGCTCAACCACATCGGCTACAAGGGCACCGCGCCGGCGATGCTCGACCTTGCCGGCGGGCAGATCGCCGCCTTCATGGGCACGGTGTCCGACGGCGCGGGCCAGCACAAGGCCGGCAAGATGCGCGTCCTCGCCACCTCGGGCGCGCAGCGTGCGCGCGAGCTGCCGGACGTGCCGACCTTCAGGGAGCTCGGCTACAACATCGAGGGCGGCGGCTGGTATGCCGCCTATGCGCCGGCGAAGACGCCGAAAGACGCGATCGACCGGCTCGCGGGCGCGATGATCGCCGCCCTCAAGTCGCCCGACGTGCGCGAGAAGCTCGAGGGGCTCGGCATGGAGCCGACCGGGCTCGGGCCCGCGGAGCTCGCGCGCATCCACCGCACCGACCACGACAAGTGGGGGCCGGTGATCAAGGCCTCCGGCTTCAAGCCCGACAGTTGAAGATCCTCTTCGCTTCCAGCAAGGAGAAGCCCGAGTTCTGGTTCCCGCTTCTCCAGAAGGCACTCCCCCAGGACCGCTTCTACGCCTGGCCGGACGTGAACGGCGGCGACGTGGACGTCGCGCTCGTCGCCACGCACCCGAAGGGCACCTTCGCGCAGCTGCGCAAGCTCAAGTTCATCCAGTCGATGTGGATGGGCGTCGAGAACATCATCGACGACCCCGAGTTGCCGAAGGGCGTGCCGCTCGCGCGCCTGATCGATCCGGGCATGGTCGCGGCGATGGGCGAGACGGTGATCTACCACGTGCTCGACTGGCATCGGCACTTCTATCTGTACCGGAAGTTCCAGGGCGAAAGCAGCTGGAAGCGGCGGCGCCAGTACCTCGCCTCCGACCGCACGATCGGCATCCTGGGCCTGGGCGAGTTGGGCAGCACCGTCGCCGCGAAGCTCGTCGCGATGGGCTTCAACGTCTGCGGCTGGAGCCGCCGGCCGAAGAAGTTGCAGAGCGTCTTCTGCTCGACCGATCTCGGTGAAGTTCTTTCCCGCAGCGATGCGGCCGTATGCCTGTTGCCGCTCACTCCCAACACGCGCGGCATCCTGAACAAGGCCAACCTGCAGAAGCTGAAAAAAGACGGCTGCGTCATCAACGTCGCGCGCGGTGGGCACCAGGTCGTGCCCGACATCGTCGCGCTGCTCGATTCAGGCCACCTCGCGCACGCCTACCTGGACGTCTACGAGCCCGAGCCGCTGCCCCCCGAGAGCCCACTGTGGAAACACCCGGGAGTCACAGTCACGCCGCACATGGCCGCCTTCACCGAGCCGCGCACCTCGGTCGGCAAGATCGCCGAGAACATCGAGCGCGTGCGCCGCGGCGAAGCGCCGCTCAGCACCGTCGATTTCGCCGCCGGGTACTAGGCCCTGAGCGGCGGGTACCAGTCCCCGCGCCCCTCGGGCGTAAGGTCGAGGACGTTCCAGAGCGGCCACATCAGGTCGACGTGGCGGTCGTTCTGGCCCGGATCGGCCTTCGCGCCCATCATCTCGGAGGCCCACGAGTGGCGGATCACGCCCTTCCTGCGCACGAAGACGTTCATCATCGGCCACTGCGCACCGCCGACGTCCTCGCCGCGATAGTCGCGGCAGTAGCTGTTGCCCGCGGAGGAGAGCAGGCGCAGGTTCGACCAGCCGCGCGCACGCGCGAATTCCATGATGCGGCCGATCGACGATCTGGCGATGACGACCAGGTTGGTGCGCTGCGAGATGTGCTTTGCGCTGCCGTTCAGCCCGTCCAGAAACGAGCTGCACATCGGGCATGGCTGCTTCATGTTCGGGCCGTACATGAAGCTGTAGGCGACCAGCGTGTCGCCGTTGCGGAAGAGCTCCGACATGCGCACCTTGCCGTCTTCCGCCTCGAACACGTAGTCCTCGGGCGCCTTGCCGACGAGCGGCAGCTTGCGGCGGGCGGCCGCAACCTTCTCGACATGCAGGCGCAGCGCTCTCCTCGCGCAAGAGCTTCGCGCGCGCGGTGCGGTAGGCCTTGCTTTCATTGGGGAAGTTCTTCATTTGCGCACCTTCTTTGACGGCATCGCACCGACGTAGTTCTCGGCGAGCGCGATCCAGCGCCAGAGAGCCGCGCCCGCATAGTCCCTGGGATCCACCCACACGAACCCCTTCATAGCCCGCCCGGTGAAGTTCATCGGCCGCGCGCTCGGCCGCGCGAGCGCTTTCTTGTCCTGCGCTACGCCAACCCGCACCATCAGCCGGCCCTTGCTCGTGCCGCAGAGCATGTTGCCGCGCAGGAGGAAGCACACCCCGCCGAACATGCGCTTCTCAGAGATATTGCGCCGGCGCTTCAGGTGACCGCGGACGCGTTCGGCAAGTTCTTCGCTCACCTTGCCAGGTATCCCGAGTCGACCGGCAGCGTCACGCCGGTGATGCAGCCCGCTGCCGGGCTGGCGAGGAAGAGGATCGCGGCGGCGATGTCGCCGGTTTCGGGCAGCCGCCCAAGCGGCGTGTGCGACATGACGGTCTTCAGGGTCTCGGGGTTGTCGAAGATCGGCTGGGTGAGGCGAGTGCGCACGAAGGTCGGCGCGACGGCGTTGACGCGGATGTTGTCCGCGGCGAACTCGAGCGCCAGGGCGCGCGTCATGTTCACCACGGCGCCCTTCGAGGTCTGATAGGCGGGATTGGGGTAGATCCCGCCCGAGAACCCCATGATCGAGGCGAGGTTGACGATCGCGCCGCCGCCCTTCTGCTTCATGCCGCGCGCGGCGATGCGCGAGCAGAGGAAGAGGCCGTCGACGTTGACCGCGATGACGCGGTCCCATTCCTCGCGCGTGATGTTCAGCGACTGCTTGCGCACGGCGATGCCGGCGTTGTTGACGAGGATGTCGAGCGGCCCGATCCCTGCGAAGACCTTCTCCATCGCCGCTTCGTCCGCAACGTCGCCCTGGAGGATGCCCGCCCCGGCTTCGATGTCGATGCGCGATACCCTGGCGCCGGCCTTCTCCATCAGGTCTGCGGTCGCCTTGCCGATGCCCGTGCCCGCGCCGGTGACCGCCGCTGTTTTGCCTTTCAGGTCGAAGATGTCCATGGGCTCGGTAGTATAGAGGCATGCACGACCTCGTGATTCGCAATGCCTTGCTTCTCGACGGACTGGGCTCCTCACCGGTCCGTGGTGATCTGGCTGTTACTCAGGGTCGAATTTCCACAGTGGGAAAGGCAAAAGACCCTGCAAGAGAAACCATTGATGCCGATGGCCTCGCGCTCATGCCGGGCATCATCGACAACCACACGCACTACGACGCGCAGCTCACCTGGGACCCGCTCGCCTCGCCCTCACCCGCGCTTGGCGTGACCACGGCGGTGATCGGCAACTGCGGCTTCACGATCGCACCCTGCCGGGCGGCGGACCGCGAGCTCGTCATGCGCAACCTCACGCAGGTCGAGGGCATGGCGCTCGAGGTGCTGCGCGCCGGCACGCGCTGGGAGTTCGAGACTGTCCCTGAATTTTTCGACATGCTCGAGCGCCAGGGCGTGGCGCTGAACGTCGCCGGCTTCGTCGGCCACTCCTCGGTGCGCACCTACGTGATGGGCGAGGATGCGCCGAAGCGCGCCGCGACGGCTGCGGAAGTCGCGAAGATGAAGGAGATCATTCTCGGCGGCGTGCGCGCCGGCGCGATCGGCTTCGCGACCAGCACCTCGGCGAACCACAACGGCTATGGCGGCATCCCGATGCCCTCGCGTCTCGCGGACGAGGCCGAGATGCGCGCGCTCGCCGGCTGCCTGCGCGAAGCCGGGCGCGGCGTGTTCATGATCACCAAGGGCGGCGGCACCTCGATCCCGTTCCTGGAGGAGATGGCCGCGGCATCCGGCCGGCCAGTCATCGTCGCGGCGCTCCTGCACAACAACGTCAACCCGCGCGGGACGTTCGACGACCTCGATGCGATCGCGGCGGCGAACGCGCGCGGCCGGCGCATGCTCGGCGCGGTGTCCTGCTGCCCGCTCACCATGGACTTCACCATGCACTCGCCCTATACCTTCGAGGGCCTGAAGTCCTGGAAGCCGGCGGCTTCATTGAAGGGCGAGCAGTACAAGGCGAAACTCCGGGACCCTGAATTCAGAAACAACATCAGACAGGAAATCAAGGATCCCGTAGCGGGAGTGCGGCTGTTCAACGGCGAATGGGACAAGGTGTTTGTCGGCCAGCGCTCGATGGAGGAAATCGCACGCGATTCCGGTGTGGATCCATTGGATGCCATGCTGGATCTCGCTTTGTCGGAGAACCTCGACACGGAATTCAGCGCATTGCTCTTGAACTCGAACGAAGAGGCCGTGGGCCGCATGCTGCGGCACCCTCACTCGCTCGTCTCGCTCTCCGACGCCGGCGCGCACCTGACGCTCTTCAACGACGCCGGCTTCGGCCTGCACCTGCTCGGCCACTGGGTTCGAAGACTGAAAGTGCTTTCGCTGGAAGAAGCTGTCTGGCGCTTGACCGGCCATCCGGGACAAGTCTTCGGAATCAAGAACAGAGGCACCCTGAAAGCGGGCAACTTCGCCGACCTTGTGCTCTTCGATCCGGCCACGGTGGACCGCGGGCCAAAGCTGCGCGTGCAGGACCTGCCGGGCGGCGGCGCGCGGCTGGTCACGCCGCCGGTGGGCGTCCACGGGGTGTGGGTGAACGGGGCGCGCGTTGCGGACGAGAAGGGCATGCGCGAGCTGAAGAAAATGCCGGGGCAGGTGCTGCGTGAATTCGATTCCTGAGATCCGGCCGTGGAAGGTCCTTCTCGTCACAAGCGTGCTCGCGCTCGGGCTATGGGCTGATCTCTACACGGAGATTCCGGGGCAGTTCGCGATCGGCCTTGTAGTCTGGGCGCTTCTCCTCTGGCTGCTCGCGCCGCTGCCGCCCCAGGCGCGAATGGTCTTCTTTGCCTGTGTGACGATTGCGACCGCGGGCGAGCTCTTCCTGTCGCTCGGCTGGGGCTTGTACGTCTACCGCCTCGAGAACGTGCCGCTCTTCGTGCCGCCGGGGCACGTGCTCATGCTGCTGCTCGGGATCGGGCTTTCCCGGCGCATGCCGGAGGCCGCTGCGCGCGCGATTCTCGGGCTGGCGGGCGCCTATGCGCTCGCCGCGTGGAGCTTCGGCTGGGACACGCTCGCGGTGCCGCTGTTCCTCGTCATCATGGTGGCGGTGCTGGCGCTGCCGTCGCACCGGCGGCTCTTCGCAAGCACGTTCATCCTCTGCCTCGGGCTCGAGCTTTACGGCACCACGCTCGGCAACTGGTCGTGGGAGCACGACGTGCCGTGGGTCGGCCTCGTCACCACCAATCCGCCCGCGCTGGCCGGGGCGTTCTACTGCGCGCTCGATGCGCTCGTGCTCGCCGCGCTCACGCTGCGCGTCGTCGCGCGGCAACGCGCTGTCGCGGTCGCGGCGACATAGATGATCGTCGACTGCCACGGGCATTACACCACCGCGCCGCAGGCCCTCTGGGACTGGCGCAGGCGCCAGGTCTCGGATCCGGAGAATCACCCGAAGGAACTGAAAATCTCCGACCAGGAGATCCGGGACTCGCTCGAAGGCGCGCAGCTCAGGATCCAGCGCGAGCGCGGCACCGACCTTACCTTCTTCTCGCCGCGCGCCGGCAGCATGGAGCACCACGTCGGCGACGCCGCCGTCAGCTTTGCCTGGTCGCGCGTCTGCAACGACCTGATCCACCGCTGCTGCGCGCTCTATCCGAAGAACTTTGTCGCGGTCTGCCAGCTGCCGCAATCGCCCGGCGTGGGCCCGGCCGGCTGCGTCGCCGAGCTCGAGCGCTGCGTGAAGGAGCTCGGCTTCGTCGGCTGCAACCTCAACCCGGACCCCTCGGGCGGGCACTGGAAGGAGCCGCCGCTCACCGACCGCTGGTGGTATCCGCTCTACGAGAAGATGGTCGAGCTCGACGTGCCGGCGATGGTGCATGTCAGCTCCTCCTGCAACCCGGCGTTCCACTTCACCGGCGCGCACTACATCAACGCCGACACGACCGCGTTCATGCAGTTCATCCAGGGAGACCTGTTCAAGGACTTCCCGACCCTGCGCTTCGTCATCCCGCACGGCGGCGGCGCGGTTCCCTACCACTGGGGGCGCTACCGCGGGCTGGCGCAGGACATGAAGAAGCCGCTCCTCGCCGAGCACGTGATGAAGAACGTCTGGTTCGACACCTGCGTCTACCACCAGGCGGGCATCGACCTGCTGCTCAAGGTGATCCCGGCCGACAACATCCTGTTCGCGGCCGAGATCGTCGGCGCGGTGCGCGGCATCGATCCGGAGACCGGCCGGTATTTCGACGACACCAAGCGCTACATCGACGCTTCGCCGCTGAGCGCGGCCGACAAGAAGAAGATCTTCGAGGACAACGTCAGGAAAGTCTATCCGCGCTTTCGCGGCTGACGTGGCTGGTGAGGACTTCCAGGACGCTGCGCCCGCCCTTGCCGGTCACGCGCGTGCGCACGGCCGCGGTGAGCCGTCCCTGATGGACGACGGTCGAGACCGCGCGCAGCGCGCGGCCTTCGCCGGGGCTGACGTAGAGCGCGGTCACGCCGCCCAGCCGCCAGTGGCCTGCCAGCTTCGCCGCCGCGCTCTTTGCGGCCATCGCGATCAGGATGCCGCCCTGCGCATGCCCGACGCGGTTGCCCGCATGCAGGCCGTTCTTCAGCACGCCCCGGCTGCCGCCCCAGAAGCCTTCGATGAAGTTTTTCGATCTGAGCGCCTTGCTTGCAGTGAGCAGGATTTTCCTTTCTTCCCGAGTCAGATCCTTTTCTTGCAGCCGAGCCAGCGCGGGAGAGAGGCGATTGCGCAACGGCACCGGATGCAGAGTGACCCCCTTGGGCGGCTGCAGCGCCATGAAGGCGCCGGTGCCGAAGCAGACCTGGCCGGCGCTGCCCGCGACCGACACGCGGCCGAGCCCGAGCCGGCCGGCGCCGTCCTTGAAGAAGCCCTGGAACAGCCCGTCGGCGCGCAACCGGCCGCGGCACGGCGCGCCGATGAACTGCAGCGCGAAGCTCACGGTCGCGACGCGGTGCTCGGGCGAGAAGTGCGCGCGCACGCAGGTGCCGATGGCGATGTCGGCGAGGATTGCGAGCGCGCTCAGGTCCACTTCGCCGCGCGCATCGGTGCACCACGGGCCGGGATCGAGCGAGAGATGCGCGCCGTCGCGGCCGACGCGATCGAAGGAAAGGTCGAGGAAGTTGCCCGGGAAATGCAGCCCCGGGATCCGGTTGAGCGCGATCCCGCGCAGGACCTGCCGTCGAATGATCGCGGCGCGGCTCAAGCCGGGCTGAGCATGCCTTCTTTTTCGATGAACTTCACGATCGCGTCCAGCCCCTGGCCGGTCTTGAGGTTCGAGAACACGAACGGCCGCTTGCCGCGCATCTTCTTCGCATCGCGCTCCATCACCTCGAGCGACGCTCCGACCATCGGCGCGAGGTCGATCTTGTTGATGACAAGCAGGTCCGACTTGACGATCCCCGGCCCGCCTTTCCTCGGGATCTTGTCGCCGGCGGCGACGTCGATCACGTACAGGGTCAGGTCGGAGAGCTCCGGGCTGAACGTGGCGGCGAGGTTGTCGCCGCCCGACTCGATCAGGATGAGGTCGAGGTCCCGGAAGCGGCGGTTCAGCCGCTCGACCGCCTCGAGGTTGATCGAGGCGTCCTCGCGGATCGCGGTGTGCGGGCAGCCGCCGGTCTCGACGCCGATGATGCGCTCGGGCGCGAGCGCCTCGTTCCTCACCAGGAACTGGGCATCCTCCTCGGTGTAGATGTCGTTGGTGACGACCGCGAGGTTCAGCTTGTCGCGCAGGGCCTTGCACAAGGCAAGCGTGAGCGCGGTTTTTCCGGAACCGACCGGGCCACCGATGCCTACTCTGAGCGTCATGACCTGAAAAGCCTCGAGTACTGCGTCTCGTGCTTCGACGAGAGCATGGCCAGTCCGGGAGCGAAGTTGCCTTCGTCCTTCACTTCCGGGAACGCCTTCGAAAGGGCCAGCAGCATCTTCTGTCCCTCCGTCTGCCCGAGCGGGACGGCCTTGACCGCGGCCATCACCTGGTTCTCGAGCCACGCCCACAGGTAGGCCTGCAGCGCGGCCTGCGGCTCGATCTTCCAGCGCCTCGCGGCGAAGGCGAAAGCGGCCGGAAAGGAGGGCTCGTCGAGCGGAACATCGCCCGCCCCGAGATCCTTGAGGAGTTTCTTGAGCGAAAAACCCATCTGTACAGTCTCGGTTCGAAGCTCAGCGGTCTCCCGGCTCGCGAGGAACGCCTCGTTCAGGTCCTCTCCCTCCAGCATTCTCTCGAGGATCGGCAGTTCCATCCTGCAAACCGAGAATTCCAGAACATCCCCGATCCACTTCTCGGCGCTCGCCGCGTCCTTGACGACGCCTGCCTCGATCGCGGCCTCCAGGCCTCCCGAGTAGCTATACGCGCCGACCGGAAGCGTCGGGCTCGCGAGCTGAAGGAGACGGGCGAGACTCACTTGTGATGGTGATGGTGGGGATGATCGCAATGCTCGTGATCGTGGTCGTGGTCGTGATCGTGATGATGATCATGGATCTTCCCGCCGTGCCCCATCTCGTCGTGCTGGTGGTGACCGCCAGCGTAGGCCCCGGCCTCGGGTTCGAAGGGCTCTTCCACATGCGAAACCGTGGCGCCGAGCTTCTTCACCAGTTCTTCAAGCACGTGGTCCTCGGCGATTCGCAGGAAGTTCGCGCCGACCTGCACCGGAACGTGCCGGTTTCCCAGGTGGTACGCGACTTTGGCGAGATCCCCTGTTTCGACATGCAGCAGCTTTTCCGACTCGGCGATCACTTCGATGACCCTTCCATCCGACGCCGTGACCAGGTCCCCTCCACGCAGCACCTCGCCGCGCGGCAGCACCAGCCCCACTTCCTCGCCGGACACGAGCTTCGTGCGCAGGCGGCTCTTCTGCCGCGACTCGAACGGCAGCTTCAACTGCCCGCCCACCTTGAGCTTGTAAGCGTTGCGGTTGACCTTGAGCTTTGCCTTGATCTGCAACATCAGAAAAGAAAATACCTCTGCGCCATCGGCAGCACCTTCGCCGGCTCGCAGGTGAGCAGCTCGCCGTTTGCGCGCACCTCGTAGGTCTCCGGGTCGACGCTGATCTTCGGCAGCCAGTCGTTGTGGACCATGTCCTTCTTGCCGACTTTGCGAATGTTCTTCACGGCAACGAGGGGCTTGGAGAGGTTCAGTTTTTTCAAGGCAGGGTTTTTCAGGGATGCCTTGGAAACAAAAGTCACCGAAGTCTTCAATGCTTTCCCGAAAGCGCCGAACATGGGCCGGTAGTGCACCGGCTGCGGCGTCGGGATCGAGGCGTTCGGGTCGCCCATCGCCGCCGCAGCGATGGCGCCGCCTTTCAGGATCAGGAAAGGCTTCACGCCGAAGAAGGCGGGCTTCCAGAGCACCAGGTCGGCAAGCTTGCCCGGTTCGATCGAGCCGACCGCATGCGCGATGCCGTGCGCGATCGCCGGGTTGATCGTGTATTTCGCTATGTATCTTTTTATTCTTGAATTATCCGAAGAAGAAGAATCTCCCTTGAGCGCACCGCGCTGAACTTTCATCTTGTGGGCGCACTGCCAGGTGCGGATGATCACCTCGCCCACGCGTCCCATCGCCTGCGAGTCGGAGGACATCATCGAGAAGGCGCCGAGGTCGTGCAGGATGTCCTCCGCCGCGATCGTCTCCTTGCGGATGCGCGACTCGGCGAACGCCACGTCCTCCGCGATCGCGGAATCCAGGTGATGGCACACCATCAGCATGTCGAGGTGCTCGGCGATGGTGTTCACCGTGTACGGCATGGTCGGGTTGGTCGACGAGGGCAGCACGTTCGGCTCGCCGCACACCTTGATGATGTCGGGCGCATGCCCCCCGCCCGCGCCTTCGGTGTGGAAGGTGGCGATCGAGCGGCCTTTCATCGCCGCGACCGAGGTCTCCACGAAGCCGGACTCGTTCAGCGTGTCGGTGTGGATCGCGACCTGCACGTCCTCCTTCTCCGCGACCGCCAGGCAGTTGTCGATCGCCGCCGGCGTCGTGCCCCAGTCTTCGTGCAGCTTCAGGCCGATGGCGCCGGCCCGGATTTGCTCTGCAAGCGGTGCGGGAACTGAAACATTTCCTTTTCCCAAGAACCCTAAATTCATGGGAAAGGCTTCCGCCGCCTCGAGCATGCGATGGATGTGCCAGGGCCCGGGCGTGCAGGTGGTGGCGAAGGTGCCGGTCGCCGGGCCAGTGCCGCCGCCGATCATCGTGGTGACGCCGGACATCAGCGCCTCGTCGATCTGCTGCGGGCAGATGAAGTGGATGTGCGTGTCGATGCCGCCGGCGGTGACGATCATGCCCTCGCCCGCGATCACCTCGGTGCCGCCGCCGATCGGGATCGTGATCGCCGGCTGGATGTCCGGGTTGCCGGCCTTGCCGATCTTCCAGATCTTCCCGTCCTTGATGCCGATGTCGGCCTTGACGATGCCCCAGTGATCGACGATGAGCGCGTTGGTGATCACCGTGTCGGCCACCTTCGCCGCGACGAGCTGGCTCTGGCCCATGCCGTCGCGGATCACCTTGCCGCCGCCGAACTTCACCTCCTCGCCGTAGGTGGTGAAATCCTTCTCGACCTTGAGCCACAGGTCCGTGTCCGCGAGCCGCACCCGATCGCCCGTGGTGGGGCCGAACATCTCTGCATAAGCCTGCTTTGAGATTTTCACTTGAGCTTCCCCATCACCTTGCCGGCGAAGCCGAAAATCTTCCTGTCGCCGGTAACCGCAACGAGCTCGACCGTCCGCGACTGCCCGGGCTCGAAGCGCACCGCGGTGCCGGCGGCGATGTTGAGGCGAAAGCCGTAGGCCGCCTTGCGGTCGAACTTGAGCGCCTCGTTGGTCTCGTAGAAGTGATAGTGCGAGCCGACCTGCACCGGCCGGTCGCCCGAGTTGGTGACCTTCACGGTGACGGTCTTCCGGCCCTTGTTCAGCTCGATCTCGCCTTTGGCGACCTCCATCTGGCCGGGAATCATTTTTTCAGCGCCTTCTTCATGAGAAAGAGGACGAGGATGCCCACGGCAATGAACACCAGGTCATCGAAATGCCAATGGATCTCGAGAGCGCCATGGCCGGGATGAGCGAGAGCGGAAGAAGAAAAAAGCAGCAACGCCAGACGCGCCATTCAAGTCTCCTCAGACGATCGGGTTGTGTACGGTGACGAGCTTGGTGCCGTCGGGGAAACTCGCTTCGACCTGGATGTCGGGGATCATCTCGGGCACGCCCTCCATGACGTCGCCGCGCTTGAGCAGCGTCGCGCCCCAGGTCATCAACTCGGAAACCGATCTTCCGTCGCGCGCGCCTTCCATCACCGCCGCGGTGATGAAGGCGACCGCCTCCGGGTAGTTGAGCTTCAGCCCGCGCTGCCTGCGCCGCTCGGCGAGCAGCGCCGCGGTGAAGACGAGCAGCTTGTCCTTCTCTCTCGGGGTGAGCTCCACGTCAGCCGATCCTCACGGTCGCCTCGCCGATGCCGGGAAAGCGCGCCGTCACCGTGTCGCCCGCCTTCGCTTCCCGCAGGCCGCACCAGGCGCCGGTCGTGATCACGTCGCCCGCGCGCAGCCCGTGGCCGCGCTTCGCCGCATGCTTCACCAGCCAGGGCAGCAGCCGGTACGGGTTGCCGAAAGGGTGCCCGCCTTTCGCCTTCACGACCTTGTCGCCGATCGCGAACTCGCACTCCTGCACGGTGAAGTCGATCCTCTGCCACTCCTTCGTGCCGCTGCCCACGATGAGCGCGCTGTTGGTTTGGAAATCGGCGAGCTTCCAAAGGCCCGAGCTGTCCCGCCAGCCCCCAAGGCGCGAGCCGCACAGCTCGATTGCGACCAGGACTTCGCCGACCGCCGCCGAGACCGAACGCTCCGAGTAAGGCCGCGAGCGCAGCGGCAGGTCGCGCGCCAGGCAGTAGGCCACCTCGGCCTCGACGCCGATGATGTTGAGCGCCGCGGCATTGGCGCTGCCCGGCGAGCGCAGCATGCGCTCCGGCGGAATCGGCGCCGCCGTCGGCGAGACCTTCTCGCTCGGGCCGCCGACCTTCCAGCCCGTCGGCCGCGCCCCGGGCCAGAGGTCCGCAAACACGCTGTCCTGCACGCGGTAGGCGTCCTCGTCCGTCGTGATCGCGAGATCTCCGGTCGCCGCAGGCGTGTGGGTGCGGTGTGCGCCGGCCAGCAGCTTGCTTGCCTTGGAGATCGCCGTCAGGCCGTGCTTGCGCAGCGCGTTGACGAGCGCGCGATCGGCTTTTTCCTGTGTCATGTCCGCCAGATCCTCGGTTCGACGGCCGCGCGGCCGCACACAGCCGGCCGCAGCGTCCCCCACAGCGCGGCAAAATAGCGCTTCGCCGCCTCGCTTGAATCGCCCAGGTAGCGTGCCAGCAGGATTCCCGGCAACAGGGTCACCGCTCCCTCGCCCTCGCTGGGTCGTGGTTGCCTCGCTTGCACGAGAATTTTCTCATCCGCGCCGGGGAAAGAGGCAAACATCGTGCCCCATACCGGGTGCCCGCCGAGCCCGGCCGCGGAATCCAGCAGCCGCGCACCGCCCTGCACAAGGCCGCGCTCCTGAAAAAGAAGGCGTCCCGCCCTGCGTACGCGCGTCGCGAACCGGTAGCTGCCGCGGCCGAAGCGCTCGCCCGAGCCGGTGCGGCCCAGGCAGACGATGTCCCAGCCGAGGAAGGCGGCGCCGGGCGCGAGGTTTACCTCGCAGTCCAGCTCGGCGCGCGCCCCGTCGAAGACGATCGTCTCCTGCGGCAGCCACTCCAGCGTGCCCGCGACGTCGAAGGCGAGCCTCTGGCGCGCGAGCGGGCCAGCCGACCGGTACCACTTCGCCGCGCCGGGCGTGGTGAGCAGCGCCGAGGCCTGCTTTCCTGCCTTTGCTTCGAGAACCAGCTCATCGCCGCCGGCGATGCCGCCCGGCGGATGCACCACGATGGCGTGGCAAACCGCGTCGCCCTCGGGATAGAGCGGCTTTTGCACGACGAGCGGGCCGTCGTGGCGCTTTTCGGAAACGACTGTTTTGGTTTCTCTTGAAGAAAACTCAAGGAAAAGACTTGCCTTCCACGAACGGACTACGGGCTCCGCCACTTGCATCGGTGAATCTTACAGCGACAGGAGCGCTTTCACGCCGTCGGAATCCATCTGCGCGCCGGCGCCGCGCCTGACGATCTCGCCGCGCTCCATGACGAGGTACTGGTCGGCGAGCGAGCGCGCGAAGTCGTAGTACTGCTCGACCAGCAGGATCGCCATGTCGCCGGTCGCGGCGAGCGCGCGGATCGCGCGCTCGATGTCCTTGATGATCGAGGGCTGGATGCCCTCGGTCGGCTCATCCAGGATGAGCAGCTTCGGCCCCATCGCAAGCGCGCGCCCGATGGCGAGCTGCTGCTGCTGGCCGCCGGAGAGGTCGCCGCCGCGCCGGCCTAGCATCTGGCGCAGCACCGGGAAGAGCTCGAACACGCGCTCGGGGACGCGCGCGCCCGCAGCCTTGGTCGCGAGGCCCATGCGCAGGTTCTCCTCGACCGTCAGCCGGCCGAAGATCTCCCGGCCCTGCGGCACATAGCCGATTCCTGAGCGGACTCTTTCGTAGGGTCTTGCATTCGTAATGTTTTTTTCATCGAAAAGAATTTTCCCGCTCCTGGCGGGGATAAGCCCCATCAGAACCCGCAGAAGCGTCGACTTGCCCACGCCGTTGCGGCCGAGCAGCGCGGTCACCTTCCCGGCCGGAATCTCGAAGCTGAGATCCCGCAGGATATGAGAACCGCCGTAGTACTGGTTCAGCGCATTGACGACGAGCATTTATCTTCCCAGATACACTTCAATGACTTTCGGATCGTTCTGCACTTCGTTCATCGGCCCCTCGGCCAGCACGCTGCCTTCGTGCAGCACCGTGACCTTGCGCGCGATCTTTTCGATGAACGCCATGTCGTGCTCGACGACGACGAGCGAATGCTTGCCGGCGAGCGAGACGAAGAGCTCGCCGGTGCGCTCGGTCTCCTCGTCGCTCATCCCCGCGACCGGCTCGTCCAGCAGCAGCAGCCTCGGCTCCTGCATGAGCAGCATGCCGATCTCCAGCCACTGCTTCTGGCCGTGAGAGAGAAGCCCTGCCACGCGGTCGGCGGAATCGCTCAGACGAATGGTCTTCAGCGTTTCAGCGATAGAGTCTTTCTCATGCGAAGACAAGGACGAGAACAACGACTTGCGCACGCGCTTGTCGGCCTTCATCGCCAGCTCGAGGTTCTCGAACACGCTCAGGTACTCGAAGATTGTCGGCTTCTGGAACTTGCGGCCGATGCCGGCGTGGGCGATCTCGGCCTCCGAGAGGCGCGTCAGGTCGATGGTCTGGCCGAAGAACGCAGTGCCTTCGTCCGGGCGCGTCTTGCCGGTGATCACGTCCATCATCGTGGTCTTGCCGGCACCGTTCGGCCCAATCACGCAGCGCAGCTCGCCGACGTCGATCGAGAGCGAGAGCTTCTTCAGCGCCTGGAAGCCGTCGAACGAGACCGAGATGTCTTCCAGGTACAGGACGACGCCGTGGCTGACGTCGATGCCGTCGCCGGCGAGATGGCCAAACGATGCGGCGCCGGTTTCGGCTGTGATCGCGTCAGAACTCATTTTGTCTTTATTTTGTCAATCAAACCTGCGATCCCTCGAGGAAGAAACAAGGTCACCAGGATGAAGATCATGCCGAGCGCGTAGAGCCAGTACTCGGGGAACACCTGCGTGAAGAAGCTCTTTGCGCCGTTCACGGCGCCCGCGCCGACGATCGCGCCGGCGAGCGTGCCTCGCCCGCCGACCGCGACCCAGATCGCGATCTCGATCGAGTTGGCGGGCGACATCTCGCTCGGGTTGATGATGCCGACCTGCGGCACGTAGAGCGCGCCGGCGATGCCGCAGAGCACCGCCGACAGCGTGAATATCGCGAGCTTGTAGTTGACGGTGTTGTAGCCGCAGAACGCCACGCGCGTCTCGGCGTCGCGGATCGCCGTGAGCACGCGGCCGAATTTGGACGTCACTATCCAGCGTGCAAGCAGCAAGGTTCCAATCAAAAATACTCCAGTAGTAACAAACAAAATTATTCTGGTTTCCGGTGTCGTAATCGGCAGGCCGAGGATGCGCTTGAAGTCGGTGAAGCCGTTGTTGCCGCCGAAGCCCATGGCGTTGCGGAAGAACGCCAGCATCGCGGCGAAGGTGAGCGCCTGCGTGATGATCGAGAAGTACACGCCCTTCACGCGCGAGCGGAACGCGAAGAAGCCGAACACGAAGGCGAGCAGCCCCGGCACCAGCACGACCAGCAGCATCGCGTACCAGAACTGGTCGGTGTTCCACCAGTGCCAGGGCAGCTCCTTCCAGTCGAGAAACACCATGAAGTCCGGCAGGTCGGCCTGGTACTGGCCCTCGCGGCCGATCTGGCGCATGAGGTACATCCCCATCGCGTAGCCGCCGAGCGCGAAGAAAAGGCCATGCCCGAGCGACAGGATCCCCGCATAGCCCCAGATCAGGTCCATCGCGATCGCCACCATCGCGTAGCACATGATCTTGCCGACCAGCGTCACCCAGTACTGGGAGAGGTGCAGAGAGCTGCCGCTCTCCACTTTCAGGCTGAGGATGGGAAAAACCACGAAGAGAACGAAAGCCATGGCCCCGATGGCAATCCACCCCTTCGCTCCGTAGAGCCGGCTCACGCTTCCACCGCCCTGCCCTTGACGGCGAAGAGTCCCTGCGGGCGCCGCTGGATGAAGAAGATGATGAAGATCAGCACGATAATCTTGGCGATCACCGCACCCGTAATCCCTTCCAGGAACTTGTTGGCGAAGCCGAGCACGAGCGCCGCGTAGACGGTGCCGGCGAGCTGGCCGACGCCGCCGAACACCACCACCATGAACGAGTCGACGATGTAAGCCTGGCCGAGGTCGGGCCCGACGTTGCCGATCTGCGTCAGCGCGCAGCCGGCGAGCCCGGCGATTCCCGAGCCCAGGCCGAACGCGAGCGTATCGACGCGCCCGGTCGGCACGCCGACGCAGGAGGCCATCTCGCGGTTCTGGGTCACGCCTCGCACGAACAACCCGAGGCGGGTCTTGTTCAGCAGCAGCCACATCATCACGAGCACGACCGCCGCGAACACGATGATCATGATCCGGTTCCAGGGCAGCACCACGCCGGTGAAGGCTTCGATGCCGCCCGACATGAACGCCGGGTTCTCGACCTGCACGTTCTGCGGGCCGAAGTAGGTCCGCACGCCCTGCATCAGCGTCAGGCTGATGCCCCAGGTCGCGAGCAGCGTCTCGAGCGTCCGGCCGTAGAGCCAGCGGATGACGAGCCGCTCGAGCGCCATGCCGACCAGGGCCGCGACGACGAATGCAACCGGGATCGCGGCGGCGAGGTACCAGTTGAACGCGCCCGGGAAATACGCCTTGAACAGGTTCTGCACCACGTAGGTGGCGTAGGCGCCGATCATGATCAGCTCGCCGTGCGCCATGTTGATCACGCCCATCAGGCCGTAGGTGATGGCGAGGCCGAGCGCGGCGAGCAGCAGGATCGAGCCGAGCGAGACGCTGGCGAACAGCAGCCCGGCGCGCTCGCCCCAGGCGAGCCGCCCCTGCACCTCGCGCAGGCTCGACTGCGCCGCAGCCTTGATCTCGGGATCCGGGTCGTTCGCCGCCGCGGCGAGCAGCGTGCGGCTGTTGGGGCTGTTGGAGTCGCCCAGCCGCTTGATCGCGGCGATGCGCTCTTCCCTGCTGCCGCTGTTCATCGCCAGCGACGCGGCGCTTATCTCCAGCAACGCCTTGATCTCGGCGTCAGTCTCCTTCTCGAGCGCCTTTTGCACCAGGGCCAGCATGGCCGGGCTCGCGCCCTTGGCGAGCGCCTTGGCGGCCTCGAAGCGCACCGCGCGCTCGGGCGAAAGCAGCTTGAACGCCGCCAGCGCGGCCGCGATCTCGCTCCGCAGCCGGTTGTTGACCATCACTTCGAGCTTCTTGCCGTCGAGCTCGATCTCGCCTTCGGCGGCGGCGGCGAGCACTTCTGCCGCTTTCGGGTCGCCCTCGGCGACCAGCTTCGCGATCGCCTCGTAGCGCTCCTCGCCCTCGCCGGTGGCGAGCTTCTCGACCGCGGCCTTGTCCAGGGCGAACGCGGGCAGCGCCGTGAGGCAAATAACGATCAGCAGAAAACGCATAAGAGAAGGGCCGCCGCAGTTTCCTGCGACGGCCCTGATTCTCTCAAAAAATCACAAGCTCTATTTCTTCTTTTCGGCCATCAGCGCCGGCTCGTCCTTCTTCTTGTCGTTGCCCGCGATGTACGGGCTCCAGGGAATCGCCTTCACCGGGCCCTTGGTCTTCCACACGACGTTGAACTGGCCGTCGGCCTTCACTTCGCCGACGAACACCGCCTTGTGCAGGTGGTGGTTCTTCTCGTCCATCTTCGAGGTGATGCCCGAGGGCGCCTTGAAGGTCTGGCCGTAGGTCGCGACGCGCACCTTGTCGACGTCGAAGCTCTTCGCCTTCTCGACCGCCTGCTTCCACATGTACACGCCGATGTAGGCCGCTTCCATGGGGTCGTTGGTCAGGGGCTTGGCGGCGTACGGCAGCTTCTTCGCCTTGGTGTAGTCGGCCCACTTCTTCTTCCAGGCGTCGTTCTCGGCGTTCTTCAGCGACATGAAGTAGTTCCACGCCGCGAGGTGGCCGACGAGCGGCTTGGTGTCGACGCCGCGCAGCTCTTCCTCGCCGACCGAGAACGCGACAGACGGAACGTCCGTCGCCTTCACACCCTGGTTGCCGAGCTCCTTGTAGAACGGCACGTTCGAGTCGCCGTTGATCGTCGAGATGATCGCCGTCTTCTTGCCTTCGGAGGAGAACTTCTTGATCTTCGCGATGATCGTCTGGTAGTCGGCGTGGCCGAACGGCGTGTACTCCTCCATGATGTCGGCGTCGGTGACGCCCTTGGACTTCAGGAACGCGCGCAGGATCTTGTTGGTGGTGCGCGGGTACACGTAGTCGGTGCCGAGCAGCACCCAGCGCTTCGCCTCGCCGCCTTCCTTCGACATCAGGTACTCGACCGCCGGGATCGCCTGCTGGTTGGGCGCGGCGCCGGTGTAGAACACGTTCTTGGAGATCTCCTCGCCCTCGTACTGCACCGGGTAGAAGAGCAGGCCGTTGAGCTCTTCGAACACCGGCAGCACGGACTTGCGCGACACCGAAGTCCAGCAGCCGAACACGACCGCGACCTTGTCCTGGGTGAGGAGCTGGCGCGCCTTCTCCGCGAACAGCGGCCAGTTCGACGCCGGGTCGACGACCACCGGCTCGATCTTGGCGCCCATGACGCCGCCCTTCGCGTTGATCTCGTCGACCGCCATCAGCACGACGTCCTTCAGCACCGTCTCGCTGATCGCCATCGTTCCGGAGAGCGAGTGCAGCACTCCGATCTTCACCGTCTTCTGCTGGGCATACAGGCTCGTCGAGCCCAGCCCGATGGCGGCAACCGCCGCCGACATTGCCAACTGCTTGATGAAATAACGCCGTTTCATGGAATCCCCTTTTGAACGTGTGTGGTGAAAGCTGAAGGGGACTACGCAACGACCGTGCCTAGATGATTAGCCCTTGATTTCCCGTCAGTTTTCTTTAAAGGCAAGCAAGAACAAAAACCAAATGCACTAAATATGTGCTCTATCGCACCAGAAAGCGGCGTAGCCGGACAAGCCCGTCCGCGAGGCGCTCTTCCCCGGAGGCGAAGCACCAGCGCACGAAGCCCTCGCCCTGCGGGCCGAAGGCCGAGCCCGGCGCGAGGCCAAGGCGCGTCTCCCGCACCAGGCGCTTGCAGAAATCGAGGCTGTCGGCGACACCCTCGATCCTGAAGAAGGCGTACATGGTCCCGGTGGGCAGCGCCGCCGAGACGCCGTCGATCGCGTTCAAATCCTTGACCAGGAAGTCCCTCGCCTTCCTGAAGCGGGCGACCGTCCTGGCGATCGAGGGCTCGCCCTCTTTCAATGCGGCCGTGCCGGCGCGCTGCACAAAGACAGGGACGCACGAGGTGTTGAACTCGATCAGCTTGGCGAGATCGGCCGCGAGCTCGGCGGGCACCACCAGCCAGCCGAGCCGCCACCCCGGCATCAGCCAGGTCTTGGAAAACGTGTTCGCGCTGACCACGCGATCCTGCGCGTCGGCGATATCGAGAAACGAGGGCGCGACGCCCTTCTCGCCAAAGTAGATGCGCTCGTAGGCGTCGTCGGCAAAGATCCAGATGCCATGCTTGCGGCAGTGATCGAGAATAATTTTTTGATCTTCTTTTTTCGCGGTCCATCCCGTCGGGTTATTCGGGGAATTCAGGTACAGAGCCTTCGTTCCGGGTTTCAGCTTTCCAATCAGCTCGTCCAAATCCAGCTCCCAGCCGGAAGGACGAAAGCGCAACCCCACCGTGTCCACAGTCGTGCCGAGAATCCGCGGGATCTCCTGAAGGTTGGGCCAGAGCGGCACCACTTCGACCACGCGATCGCTCGCTTCGACCAGCAGTTGCGAGGCGACCATGAGCGCATTCACGCCCGCCGAGGTGACGGCGATCTGGTCTGGTTCTGTTTTCCTATGAATTTTCGAAAGATAGGAGGCGAGAGCGTCCCTGAGCGAAGGAATGCCCAGGTTGTAGGTGTAGAACGTCTCGCCGGCGGCGATCGAGTCCATGCCGGCCTTGCGGATGAACTCGGGCGTGGGCTCGTCGGGCTCGCCGACCCAGAAGGCGAGCACGTCCTTCAGGCCGACGGCCGAATTGACGACCTCGCGGATTCTCGAGGCCGAGAGCGAGCGAACCGCGGGTCGCGCCTCGAGCATGGCGTAGTGTAACCTGCCGGATTTTCCGCTTCGCCCAGTGACTTCGTTCCGGAAAGAGGAAGCCTCGCTCGTCGCCGCCCTCCTCATCATGGTCGTGTGGGGCTGCAACTTCCCGCTCACCAAGTACGTCCTCGATCGCATCGACATCGGGCCGTTCCTGTTCGTGCGCTTCATCGTCATGACGCTGCTCGCCTTCGCGCTGCTCGCGCTCATCTACCGCCGCCACCTGCCGAAGTCGCTGCCGCGGCGCGGCGACTGGCTGCGCTTCGCCGCCGCCGGGACCCTCGGCCATACCCTGCACGTCGGCGTCGTCATGTGGGGCATCGACTTGTCGACCGCGTTCTCGAGCGCACTGGTGCTCGCGAGCGCGCCGATCTTTACCCTGCTGCTGCTCGCGGCGATGGGCGCCGAGCGGCTGCGCGTGCGCCAGCTGGCGGGCACAGCGGTCGCGTTCTTCGGCATTGCGCTCTTCCTGTCGGACAAGTTCGCGGGCGGGCTCGCGCGTGCCGGCCTGGGCGACCTCGCGCTACTCTCGGCCTCGGTCATGTTCTCGCTCTACACGATCATCTCCAAGCCGCTGGTCGAGCGCTACGGCCCGCTCAACCTCCTCGCCTGGACGCTCGCCTTCGGCGCGCCGCCGATGATCGCGGTCACCCTGCCCTCCTTCCTGCGCGCGGACCTCGCCTCGCAGCCGACGGCGCTGTGGGTCGCGCTCACCTGGTCGATCGTGGTGTCCTCCTTCCTCGGCTGGCTGGTCTGGGTCTGGGTGAACGCGGTGCGCGGCATCGCGCGCAGCGCGCCGCTCCAGTACCTGATGCCGCCGATCGCCGGCGTCGCCGCGTGGCTGACGATCGGCGAGACCTTCACCTGGCTCAAGATCGTCGCCGCCGGCGTGGTCATGGCCGGGGTGGCCTGGGCCCAGCTCGCGGCGCCAAAGAAGACGCCGGTCGGCGCGGTCACGCAACCCGACCCGGGCTAGTCACAAAACGCGTATAGAATCCGCGACCATGGCCGGGGGACACGGGGCGCACGTCGAGCCGCACAACAAGGAGATCGCGCTCCTCATCTCGATGCTCGCGCTCGTGCTCGCCTTCTCGGAGACGCTCGGCAAGTCGGCGCAGACCGCGGCGCTCTCCTACAACATCGAGGCCTCCAACCTGTGGGCCTTCTACCAGTCGAAGACGATCCGGCAGACGACCTTGCGCACGTCTGCCGACCAGCTGCTCGCGCTCTCGGACACGGAGAAGGCGCGCAAGCTGGCCGAGGGCTGGAAGAAGACCGCCGAGCGCTACGAGAGCGAGCCCGACAAGGCCGAGGGCCGCAAGGAGCTCGCCGCGCGCGCGCTCGCAGCCGAGAAGAAGCGCGACCTCGCGCTCGCCGCCTACCACCACTACGAGATCTCCTCGGCCGCGGTGCAGATCGCGATCGTGCTCGCCTCGGCTTCGATCATCACCGCGATCGGGGCGCTCGGCTGGGTCGCGGTCACGCTCGGCGCGGTCGGGATCGCCTTCTGCGTGATCGGGTTCTGGTTCCCGACCGCGGTAACCCTGTTCTAGCGGGACGCGAACGCCCGGAACGCCTCGATCACGCGGTCGATGCCCTTCGCATCGACGTCCAGGTGCGTGACCAGCCGCAGCTGCGGGCGCGGCAGTATCCTGATCTGCTTTTCCGCCAGGTGCTTCTGCAGCGCCTGAATACGCTCGGCCCCGACGTTCACCATCACCATGTTGGTATTCGGCCCGGAGACGTCGTACCCCGCGTCACGCAGGCCTTCGGCGAGGCGCTCGGCGTTGGCGTGGTCCTCGGCCAGGCGCTCGACGTTGTGCTCGAGAGCGTACAGGCCCGCCGCGGCGATGACGCCGGCCTGGCGCATGCCGCCGCCGAGGATCTTGCGCGCGCGGTGGGCCCTGGAAAGAAACTCCTTCGAGCCAAGGAGCATTGTGCCGGCCGGCGTGCCGAGGCCTTTCGAGAGGCACGAGGACACCGAGTCGAACCCGGCGCACAGCTTCTTGACGCTGGTTTTCTCGTGCACCGCCGCGTTGAAGACGCGCGCGCCGTCGAGATGGGTGCTCAGTCTCTTTTTCCTGGCCAAAGAAAGCGCGCTTTCAAGATAAGACCTTGAGATAGGCCTTCCAGTGATCGTGTTCTCGAGCGCGAGCAGCCGCGTCCTCGGGAAGTGCGCGTCGTCGGGCTTAATCAGGGCTTCGACCTCCGCAAGATCGAGCGTGCCGTCGGCGCGGTTCGGCACGATCTGCGGATGGATCGAGGCGAGCACGCCCAGCCCGCCCGCCTCGTAGCGGTAGCTGTGCGCTTCCGAGCCGAGGATCACCTCCTCGCCGCGCCCGCAGTGGCTCATCAGCGCGGCAAGGTTGGATTGCGTGCCGGTCGGGAAGAGGAGCGCAGACTCGAATCCGAAGACCCCGGCGGCGGTTTCCTGCAGCTTGTTGACGGTCGGGTCGTCGCCGAAAACGTCGTCGCCGAGCTCGGCCTCCTGCATCGCGCGGCGCATGCCCGCGGAGGGCCGCGTCACCGTGTCCGAGCGCAGGTCGACGATCATTTCTTCTCCACGCGCGCGGCGAACGCGTCCAGGCCGCGGTCGAGCTTGAGCGGCAGCTCGCCGCCCGGAGGGAGCGGCGACTGCGCGCCCTGCGCGATCGGCGCGGCCGGCGCCGGCTTCGGAACCGGCCGCTCGCGCGTCACCAGCGTGCCGATCCAGAACGCGGCCGCGACCGCCACCGCCATCGCGACCGTCGCCGCGGTGCGCTTGCGGCGCGGCGCGGCCGGCGCGGTCCCCTGCTCGCGCGCGCCTGCGACTTGATGTAGGCGCGTTCTTTCTGCTGCTCGAGCGCGGCGCGCTCGGCTTCCTCCCGCTCCATCGCTCGCCGGCCTGCCTCGACGCGGGAGCGCGCCTCGGCAAACGCCTGCGCGGCCTGCGCATCGTCCGCGGCCGCAGGCGCGCCGCCCCCGGGCCGCCCGCCGCCGGCCTTCTGCGCGCGCTCCTCGCGCTCGCGCGCCGCGAGCGCCGCATCGGCCTCGGCTTCCAGGCGCTTCCTCTCCGCGACCACGCGCTGGCGCTCGGCCTCGGCCTCCTTGAGCTTCTCGTAGATCTTGCTCATCGGACGCCAGGAATATAACCCCTTGTGCGCGGCCAGGCGCGCGACCACGGCGCCGAGCAGCGCCAGAGCCGGCGTCTCGACGCCGGCGGCGCGCGCGAAGGCGAGCGGTACCGCCAGCATGGCATCGACCTCCATCGGCCGGCCGAGCTCGTAGTCCTGCAGCATCGAGGGCTTGTGCGCCGAGGGCTGTGCGCCGCCGGGGCGCTTCGGCGCGCCTTCGGGGTCGACGCCGTGGGCGCTCGCGTGCGGCGCGCAGGGCCGGATCGGCCAGCACCGCGCCGATCGGGTCGCCAAGGGCCACGCACAGGGACGAGCCGAAATTGATGAGCAGCTTGTTCCACACGACCTCGCGGATATCGGCGGTGGGCGGCGAGAGCATGCCGACCTCCTCCAGAACCCCGCGCAGGCGATCAAGCCGCGGACCTGTGCGCCCGCCGGGCTCGCACAGGACGAGCATGTTGCGATCGGGGGTGTGCACCCCGGGCTCGACCACGTCGTTCGACGAGTAAACGACCGCGCCGATCACCCGCTCGGGCGCCACCGCGCGCGCCAGCCGGCCGTCGGGATCAAGGCGCGCGAGCTCAGAGGGCGGCTGCGGCCGGGCGGGCGCGAGCCCCTGCGCGTACCACCAGGGAATGCCGTTCTGCACGAACACGAACAGCGTATCCGGCCCCGAAAGCGGCGCCGCCGCCTCGGCAAGCGCGCCCAGCCCGGTCGCTTTTGTCGTGACAAACACCACATCCTGCGCTCCGAGGTTGGCCGGCCGGTCGCTCGCCCGCACACGCCCCGAAAACGTGCGCTCGCCATGCCGCAGTGCAATGCCGCGGGCGCGCAGCGCGTCGAGATTGGGCCCGCGCGCCACGGCCGACACGTCGTGCCCCGCCGACGCCAGCTTCGCGGCGAGGTGGCCGCCGATCGCGCCCGCGCCGAACACGCCTATCCGCATAGCGCCGATTTTGACGGAGTTTGCCTTTCGTGTATCATCCGCCCCGCTGGATTCCTCAATGAGCTCCCGCTGGACCGAGTTCAACTCCCCAACGTCTTCTTGATTGATGGTGCCGGCAATCGGGCATTAGCCTGGTTCATTTTTCTTTAATTCACGAAAGGCAGTCAGACATGGCAACTGGTACCGTCAAGTGGTTCAACGATGCGAAAGGCTACGGCTTCATCACTCCGGATGGCGGCGGCAAGGACGTGTTCGCGCACTTCTCCGCGATCCAGGGC
>Ga0233425_10000730_pt1 | contig 81631 bp, 94 predicted proteins | sample Watercolumn_Towu_2_FD_181712 | JGI IMG/M metagenome (GOLD analysis project Ga0233425, IMG submission 181712) | Freshwater microbial communities from Lake Towuti, South Sulawesi, Indonesia - Watercolumn_Towuti2014_140_MG | ecosystem: Environmental > Aquatic > Freshwater > Lake | place...
GCGCCGCCGGTCGGATCGCTTCCGGCTATGGTGAGGGCGATACGCAGGGGCAACTGTAATGCGTCCGGTTTGCATAAGTCTGTCAAGTTATTACATCTCGCAAGCTTTTGTGTTCAGGGCAACATGAGATAATTACTTGTGTTTGCTTGCGGCTCACGCGTTATTCATGCTCAACCGCGCTTTTTTCTGAGCGCCCGCTCCACGGTTCTGATGGCACAGAACTCGCCGCACATACTGCATACCTCGGTTTCGGTCGGCGGAGTCTCCGCCCGCCACGATTTCACCTTGTCGGGGTCGAAGCTCTGGGCGATCTGGCCGTTCCAGTCGAGATTCTTTCTGGCGCGGGCCATCTTCATGTCGCGCTCGATCGCGCCCGGCACTCCCTTTGCGATGTCGGCCGCATGGGCGGCTATCTTCGACGCGATCACGCCTTCGCGCACATCCTCGATAGACGGAAGCCTGATATGCTCCGACGGCGTGACGTAGCACAGGAAATCGGCTCCGGCGGCAGCGGCGATAGCGCCGCCTATGGCCGCCGAGATGTGGTCGTATCCCATGCCGACGTCCGTAACCAGAGGGCCAAGCACGTAAAACGGCGCGCCCTTGCATATCTCCTTCTGGATTTTGATGTTCAGCTCCACCTGATTCAAGGGCACATGTCCCGGCCCCTCGATAATCACCTGAACGCCGGCCTCAAGCGCGAGGTCGCGCTGTTCGCCAAGCGTGAGCAGTTCCTCAAGCTGGCTTCTGTCGGTCGCGTCCTCTATGCAGCCGGGGCGCAGGCCGTCGCCAAGCGAAAGCGTCATGTCGTACTTCCGGGCTATTTCCAGCAGGCGGTCGTACTGCTCGAAAAGCGGATTTTCCCGCTCGTTGAAAATCATCCACTCCAGCAGGAACGATCCGCCGCGGCTGACGATGTCCAAAACCCGGCCATCCGAGCGCAGCCTGTCAACCGCGCGCATGGTGAGGCCGGAATGCACAGTCACGAAATCCACGCCCTCGGCTCCGTGCGCCTCGATGATCTCGAACAGGTCGTCAGGCGTCATTTTGGCGATGGTCTTGTGGCGCTCAGCCGTTCTCACGGCGGTTTCGTATATCGGCACAGTGCCGACAGCGACGGGCGAGTGCCGCATTATCATTGCGCGAAGGCCGCGAATGTCGCCTCCGGTGGACAGATCCATCACGGCGTCGGCCCCGTGTTTCACCAAAATATCCAGCTTCTGCCGCTCGATGTCGAACGAAACGCTGTCTTTGGATGTGCCGATGTTCGCGTTGATCTTGGTTGAAAGCCCGCGCCCGATGCCTATCGGCTTTATGTTGTGCAGCCGGTTTATCGGTATGACGGAACGCCCTTCCGCGATGTCGCGGGCGAGCGTTTCGGCCGGAATTCCTTCCTGTTCGGCTACGGACTTGACCTCGTCGGTGATCGTTCCGGCTTTTGCGATGTCTATTCTTGTCATGAGAGCGCCTTTATGTAGGATGCGGTTTTCGACGTAATGTCGGAAGCCGTTAGAATATCGGAAATGAGCGCGACGCCGAAAGCCCCCGCATCGCGAAGCTCTTGCACACGATCCGGCGTCACGCCGCCTAGCGCGAACACCGGAACGTTGCATGATGCGCCAACTTGACGCAACCGCTCGATGCCGACAGGCGGCCCATACGCCCGCTTCGACGGCGTGTCGTAAACCGGGCCGAACGTGACGAAATCGCAGCCGCCCGCCGCCGCAGCCTCTTCGGCCGAATGCGTTGATGCGCCGATCATCAGCCTGTTGCCGAATGCGCGGCGAACATCTCCAGGCGGAATGCTCGCGGTGGTCAGATGCACTCCGTCGGCCTCAACCGCAAGAGCCACATCAGCCCTGTCATTAATGAAAATTTTAGCGTCATATTCCAGTGTCAGCCTTCGCATTCTTTCCGCAAGCGTGATCAGATCACGCACCGGCAGATCCTTTTCCCGAAGCTGAAGCGCCTGCAGTCCGCCGTCCAGCGCTCGCCGCACGGCGTCCTCCAGCGTCATGATGCCGGAAACCAGCTTCCGGTCGGTTATCAGATAGAGGCGGAACATGAATCATACGGCCTCACCCCTGGAAGACCTCACCCCCCGGCCCCTCTCCTGAAGGAGAGGGGGGGAGCGGTGCGCGTTGGGGTTTTCTCGCAACGCTCAGACAATCGCGTTGGGGTTTTCTCGCAACGCTCAGACAATCGCGTTGAACCATACGAACAGGATATTCTCGGCTATGAATGTCAATATAGCCAGCATCCAGAATATTCGCTCTACGTTGATCGGCTTGAAATCGATGAATTTCATGAAAAATGCTATTCCCAGAAACCATGCAACCGAGATCAGGTCGAGGTGCCACGGAAAATTCCATGCCGCAACCAGAGACGCGAACGTTCCCATCAGCGCGTAGGGAAGCCAGAGCATTTTGGAAGGCGGCATGTTGTTTTTTCGCACCCGCCGCGCCCGGACTGCCGCGAAGATGTAAACCTGCCACCACGCTCCAAGAAACATGAAAAACACGCCATAGCGCTGCAGGAAGTGAATCGTGTCTGTCTGAAGCGGCAGAAACCGGCTGTTCACCGCCCATAGCGTGAATATGAAGATGGCCGGCACGAGACCGATGAAGAGAATGCCGAAGAAATCGAGCATTATCGATCCCATCGTGGCCTCGTCCCCGCCCGCCTTTTCGTCGCGGGCGCTAAGCAGAAATTCGTAGCCAAGCATCACCGGAATCACCAAATACAATAAGAGTTGAAAAACACTGTTTCCTTCCATCGCTGCCTCCCCAGGCTATGTTGTTGCGCAGCTTCCGGTTGTTTTTTTGTCCGGTTTATCGCCACGGATGAGACCTGAAATCCATTTTTACAAAAGCATTCCTCCAAGCGGGCTGGAAGCCGTGGCGTAGAGTTTCCTCGGAATCCGTCCGGCCCGGTAGGCCAGCCGCCCGGCGAGAACTCCGTGCTTCATGGCGTCGGCCATCATTATCGGATCCTTGGCACCGGCTATCGCGGTGTTCAGAAGCACCGCGTCGCAGCCAAGCTCCATCGCCACGGCAACATCCGAAGCGGTTCCCACGCCGGCGTCGACTATGACAGGAGCCTTCACGGTTTCCAGAATTATCTTTATATTGTAAGGATTGCGGATGCCAAGCCCAGAGCCTATAGGCGCGGCAAGCGGCATGACGGCGGCGGCTCCGGCATCCATCAGCCGTCGGGCCATGATCGGATCGTCGTTGGTGTACGGGAATACGATAAATCCTTCTTTCGCCAGAATCTCGGTTGCCTGAAGAAGCCCGATTACATCGGGGAAAAGCGTCTTTTCGTCGCCGATCACCTCAAGCTTCACGAGGTCGGACACTCCGGCCTCGCGTGCAAGGCGCGAATACCTGAGCGCGTCTTCCACGTTGTAGCACCCGGCAGTGTTGGGCAGGATTTTGATCTTCTTCATGTCAAGATAATCGAGCAGGTTCGGCTCGTTGCCGCTTGTGATGTTCACGCGCCTGACGGCAACGGTGACAACGTCGCTTCCAGACGCCTCGATGGCACGCGCCGTCTCGTCGAAATCCCTGTATTTGCCGGTTCCAACCCACAGCCTCGATGAAAATTCGATTCCGGATATGACCAGCTTGTCGTTTTGTTCCACGCTATCAGCCTCCGCCAACGAAATTGACTACCTCAACCTGATCGCCCTCGCGCAGTTCGCGCGCGTCATAGTCGCATTTTTTCACCACGGCTAGGTTCACCTCCACGGCAACGCGTCCGCCGGCTATGCCGAGCGAAGAAAGCAGGCGGGACACGGTGATATTATCCCGAGTCTCGTGATGTTCGCCATTGAGTTTAATCAGCATATGCAGCCTCGGCAAGATTTGACCGGAAATTGCCTCCTCGGCAAGATTTGACCGGAAATTGCCTCGCAGGCAATATGGACCGGAAATTGCCTCGCAGGCAATATTTGACCGGAAATTGCCTCCTCGGCAATATGGGCCGGAAATTGCCTCCTCGGCAATATGGCGCGACAGCGGGCGCTGGAACGGGCCGGATCATGTTCTGGCAGCAAACTGGTCTATTTTTCATCGCCGTTCCCTCCGCCGGTATTATCCGGAAAATCAGGTTCAAGGGGTCTTCGCGCAATATGCGTGAACTCTCAGGCCGCTTCATCCGGCCTCCCCCACGGGGTTTCATGTTACCACGCGACGCGGAGAGTCAGTCAAGCCGCGCGCGCAATTCCGTGCATGGGGTATAATAAGCCTTGACCTGCTGAATGGGCAAAGGATAGAATGCCAATTGTCACACATGCCCGGATATTGTCTTTTCATTACGGAGGATAAACGTTTTTGTGAGTGCCGTTTCGGTTGCAACAAGGGATAACTTGCGGTACAGGAGTGAATTCGGCGCGTTGCGGGCTCTCATAGTCGATGATGATGAATACGTGCGCGATCTCATGGCCACGCTTCTGAAGGAATTGGGCCTTAATGTCGTGTCTGCGGTTACAGACGGAACCGAGGCGGTGGATTACGTGGGCCGCCACGGCGACGAGATAGACGTTGTTTTCCTTGACCTGGTGATGAAAAAACTGCACGGCAACGTCGCGCTTCCCATCCTGAAATCGAAGCGGCCCGAGTTGAAGGTGATCATTGTCAGCGCGTTTTTCATGAACTACAACACGCACTTTCTTGCCAATCTCGGGGCGAACGGATTTCTCGAAAAACCATTCACCATCAAGGAACTGGAGAATGTTATCTCATGTGTCTGCACCGGCGGCAATGCCGGCGTTTGCGGTCTGAACCGGTGACGCCGCAAGCGCAAACGGCATTTAGTTCGCCACAATACCATTAATTTCCTGTAAAATAACCCGAAAATAACTCCCCGGAGGAAATCCGTATGCTTCCCGGCATTACCGCTGGAATTTCGCGTATCACTGTAATGCTGCTGCTTTTCGACGCGCTTATATTCTTCGGTTCAGCCGAGCTTGGCCTTGCGATCCGTTTCATGGGGCTTTCTGACGCCTCGGTTGAGACTACCATTCCCAAGGCGCTGACATTCACACTGGTGATGCTCTACGTATTTTATCTGGCGGAGCTGTACGATTATCACAAGCGCGCGATAGTTTCCCGCAGGGTGAGCTTCGCTTTCATCTTCGGCCTCATGCCGCTTACCGCCATATTCTATTTCATACCCGGCCTCTCGATAGGCCGCGGCTGGTTCCTGCTTTCGTATGGCATGGCATACATCCTCATTCTGCTATGGCGGAGGGCTGCGGAGCCGCTTCTGGCGAAGTTCCGTCCACACGAAAAGATTCTTATTGTCGGCACCGGGTCGGCTGCGCTGGACGCGGTTGACATACTTCAGGAGGCGGCCGAGCATATATCCGATATCGAGGGTTTTGTTGCCGTTCAGGGAAATCAGCAACTTGTGCCGAAAGAGAAAATTCTTCCCGAAGACACGGACGTGGCCCAATTCGCGGTCGAGCACGGAATCGACCGAGTGGTGATTGCGGCAGATGACAGGCGCGGCGCGCTGCCGGTGAACGAACTCCTTGAATGCAAGATGGCCGGAATCGATGTGCTCGACGTTCCGACGCTTTCCGAGGCGTTCAAGAGCAAGATATGCCTGAATATCCACCCAAGCTCCATGATCTTTGCCGCCGGATTCAAGCGAACCATGACCGCCAAGGCCATTAAGAACAGCGTGGACATGCTTTTGTCATCGCTGCTTCTTATTCTTGCGTCGCCGTTTTTCCTGATAATACCGATACTTATAAAGCTCGATTCACGCGGCCCGGTCATCTTCAGGCAGACCAGAGTGGGAGAATACGGCAAGGACTTCGAGATCATGAAGTTCCGCACCATGCGCACCGACGCCGAGGCATCCGGCCCCAAATGGGCGGGCAAGAACGATTCGCGCGTCACGCGGCTTGGCAAGTTCATGCGCGTGACAAGGCTCGATGAGCTTCCCCAGCTTTTAAACGTGCTCAAGGGAGACATGAGCTTCGTGGGGCCGCGTCCGGAGCGTCCGCATTTCGTCGACAGGCTGAAAGACGCCATTCCTTACTACACACAGCGCCATGTGGTGAAGCCGGGTATCACCGGATGGGCGCAGATCAAATACCCGTATGGCGCGTCCGTTGAGGATGCCGCCGAAAAACTCCAGTACGACCTCTACTACATAAAGCATCTTTCGCTGTTTCTGGATACGTTCATCATCTTCGAAACGGTAAAATCGGTGCTGACCGGCAGGGGCGCAAGGTAGTTCATATTTGCCCGCTTCGGGAACACGCCGCGCTGCTCCGGCATTGTTCCCGCACCGGCCCTGTTTGAAATAGCGAAAAACCTTGTGCTATGGTTATCACGTTTTCCGGAATTCCCTCATGATTTAGGAGCTGAAACCCATGCCCGACAAAGTGGTGCTTGCATACTCCGGCGGTCTGGACACATCCGTCATCCTGCGCTGGCTGAAGGAAACATACAGGTGCGATGTCATCGCATTCTGCGCCGACATCGGTCAGTGCGAAGACATGGAGGCCGTCCGCGCCAAGGCGAAGGCCACAGGCGCGTCGAAGGTGTATATCGAGGATCTGCGCGAAGAGTTTGTCCGCGATTTCGTCTTCCCGATGCTTCGCGCGAACACCGTGTATGAGGGAACCTACCTTCTTGGCACTTCGATAGCCCGTCCGCTTATTGCGAAACACCAGATCAGGATTGCCGCCAGGGAAAAGGCCATGGCGGTAAGCCACGGCGCAACCGGCAAGGGAAACGACCAGGTGCGGTTCGAGCTTACGTTCCACGCGTTGAATCCGTCAATCACGGTAATCGCGCCGTGGCGCGAGTGGGACCTGGGCGGCAGGGAAACGCTTATCGCCTATGCGAAAAAGCACGGCATTCCGGTTCCTGTCACGAAGAAAAAACCGTACAGCACAGACCGCAATTTGCTGCACATAAGCTACGAGGGCGGCATACTTGAAGATCCGTGGGCCGAGCCGCCGGCGGACATGTTCACGATGGCGGTACCGCCCGAAAAGGCTCCCGCAAAGCCCGCGTATGTGGAAATCGGTTACGAAAACGGAAACCCGGTGGCGGTCGATGGCGTTGAAATGAAACCGCACGATCTGCTTTCGCACCTGAACGGGCTGGCCGGCGCGCACGGAATTGGCCGCGTCGATCTGGTGGAGAACCGTTTCGTGGGCATGAAATCGCGCGGCGTGTATGAAACCCCTGGCGGAACAGTGCTTCACGCGGCGCACCGGGCTGTCGAATCGCTGACCATGGATCGCGAGGTTCTGCATCTGCGCGATTCCCTCATTCCGCGCTACGCCGAGATGGTCTATTACGGATTCTGGTATTCGCCGGAGCGCGAAGCGCTCCAGACGCTAATCGATAAATGCCAGCAGGGTGTGACCGGAACAGCCCGCATCAAGCTCTATAAGGGAAGCTGCATGGCTGTTGGCAGAAAAGCGCCGAAATCGCTTTACAATCCGGACCTTGCAACGTTCGAGGCCGACGCGGTCTACAACCAGAAGGATGCCGAGGGTTTTATCCGGTTGAACGCGCTTCGCCTCAAAAGCAGGAAGGCTCTTGAAGGCTGATGTTCGCTATCTGCTTGCGCTTGTGCAAGCTCCCGAAATCGGAAACGCGGGCATCCGCGCGCTGATTTCGAGCTTCGGCTCGGCTGAGGCCGTATTTCGCGCCGACGCATGGCGGCTTGCCGGGGGCGACATATCGGCAGGCAAGGCGGCGGCGCTGGCCGGACATCTGAAAAACTTCAGCAACTGGAGCGCTGTCGACCGCATCATCGAAGAATCCGGACGAAAAGGCATACGGATTATCACGCACGACGATCCGGGTTATCCGGAACTTCTGTCCAACATTCACGATCCGCCGGTTCTGCTCTACGTGCGCGGCGGCATTTCCAGTGCCGACGTTAACGCAATAGCGATTGTCGGCACGCGTTATCCGACATCATACGGCGTGAAGGCGGCGGAGCGCCTGGGCGGCGGGCTTGCGGAGCGGGGCATTACGGTTGTAAGCGGGCTGGCCAGGGGGATAGACGCCGTTGCGCACCGTGCCGCGATAAGGGCGGGCGGGCGAACAATCGCGGTTCTCGGATGCGGCGTTGATGTGGTTTATCCGCCGGAACATGGCAGGCTTTACGACGAAATAGCGGAATCCGGTGCCGTAATAAGCGAGTATCCTCCGGGGGCGCGGCCTGAAAGATGGAACTTTCCGGTGAGAAACCGGATAATAAGCGGCCTTTCGCTTGGAACCGTTGTGGTTGAGGCGGCAGCCGGGAGCGGTTCGCTCATTACCGCTCGTTATGCGGCGGATCAGGGACGGGAGGTTTTCGCTGTGCCGGGGCCGGTAACATTGGCCACGTCGAAGGGGGCAAACGGTCTTTTGAAGCAGGGCGCAAGGCTGGTCGAGGACGCAACCGATGTGATCGCCGAGCTGTCGGGAGTGCTCAGGGGAATGCTTGCGACAGGAGATCCCGCCGAACCCGCGGTGACTGGCGGGCCGAAAGCGGTCAAGGCGGCTGAAACGGTTCGGAAGCCTGATTTCACGGGCGAAGAACTGGCTTTATTAAAAATTATGGGAGATGAGCCGAAACATATTGATGAAATCACTGTCGCGGGCGGTTTGGGCGCTTCGCGCACCTCCGGCATACTGCTTCTTCTTGAGATGAAGGGCGGGGTGAGAAGACACGGCGGCATGAGCTACAGTATCGCATGACTTTTACGGCAATCCGGAACGAGGAGACAATTGGCATCCAAGATACTTGACATGATCGAACTGATCGCTGACGAGACGGACTTCGAGGAGATACAGCCGGAGAACATGGAGCATCTCCGGACGCTCATACGGAACCGCGCCCGGATGGAGTTTATCAGGCGTCATGCCTCCATCTCGCTTGAGGGTATGTTCCCGACGCTGGATGGCGCGGAACTGGACAGGATTCGGGCAATCCTGTATCTGATTTTAACACGGGGGTTTGGCTTCGACAGGGACTATACCTGCAGCCTGCTATTTGCGGATGGACAAGAAATCAACTGGCATTAGGGAAAAGGCCGAGCGGGGAAAATCGCTTGTGATAGTCGAGTCGCCCGCAAAGGCGAAGACGATAAACAAGTTTCTGGGATCCGAATACGTGGTCAAGGCCTCTGTCGGCCATGTGCGCGATCTGCCGAATGGCAAGATCGGCATAGACATTGAAAACGGCTTTGCGCCCGATTACGTCGTTATCAAGGGCAAGGAGGAGGTTGTCGGCGGTCTGCGCTCGCTTGCAAAAAAAACCGACGCAATATATCTATGCCCCGACCCGGACCGCGAGGGGGAAGCAATAGCGTGGCATATCGCCGAGGAGATCGGCGCGAAACACGACAAGGTCTTCCGCGTCACCTTCAACGAGATAACCGGGGACGCTATTCGGGAAGCGATGAAGCATCCGGGGCGTATAAACATGGACAGGGTGGAGGCGCAACAGGCGCGGCGCGTGCTCGATCGTCTCGTGGGTTACAACCTTAGCCCGCTTCTATGGCGAAAAGTGCGGCGCGGGCTTTCCGCGGGCCGCGTGCAGTCGGTTGCGGTCAAGATGGTGGTTGACCGCGAGCGGGAGATAACGGCGTTCAACGCCGAGGAATACTGGAGCGTTACCGCAAGGCTGCAAGGGGCCGAGCCGCCCGCTTTCGAGGCGAAGCTTGCAAAATATCTCGGCAGGAAAATCGAGCTTCCAAACGAGGAAATCGTCAAGGGCGCGCTGGACGGCATACGCGCCGCGGGGCAGTTCGTTCTTTCCAAAATAGAGCGCAAGGAGCGCAAGCGGAATCCGGCGGCGCCGTTTACCACCAGCAAGCTTCAGCAGGAGTCGGCGCGAAAGCTCGGCTTCGGCGCGAAAAAGACCATGATGCTGGCCCAACAGCTTTACGAGGGCGTGGAGCTTGGAACCGAGGGGGCCGTCGGCATAATCACCTACATGAGAACAGACTCGGTTCGCGTGGCCGACGAGGCGAAAACCGAGGCCCGCGAGTTTATCGAAACAAGATACGGCAAGCCGTATCTGCCGCAAAAGCCGCCTGCCTACAAGTCCGGCAAGGGAGCGCAGGAGGGCCATGAAGCGGTGCGTCCCACATCCGTCATGCGCGATCCGGATTCCGTGAAGCAGCATTTGACCCGCGACCAGCAGAAGCTCTACACACTGATCTGGAACCGGTTTCTTGCAAGCCAGATGGCTCCGGCAGTGCTGGATCAAACCGCGTTCGACATCGAATCGGGCGACTACACCTTCCGCGCGGCAGGCACTGTCGTGCGTTTCCCCGGCTTCATGACCATCTATACGGAAGGGCGCGACGAGGCCGCCGAGGATGACGAAAACCGCGAAGGCGTGCTTCCCGCGCTTTCCGAAGGGGCAAGGCTGGAGGCGCTGTCTATCGAGCCGAAACAGCACTTCACACAGCCGCCGCCGCGATTCACCGAGGCCACGATCGTCAAGGAGCTGGAGGAAAAGGGGATTGGCCGTCCGAGCACCTACGCGGCGATCATATCCACCATTCAGGACAGGAAATACGTCGAGAAGAAGGAAGGCCGGTTCGCGCCAACCGAGCTGGGCGTTGTGGTCAATGACATGCTTGTGGGACATTTCGCCGAGCTTATAGATTACGACTTCACCGCGCGCATGGAAAACGAGCTGGATCTTGTTGAGGAAGGCACGATGAAGTGGGTGGACGTTGTGAAGGATTTCTACGGCCCGTTCAGCGAAAAGCTCGAAAAGGCCGGCGAAATCAAGCGCGTGAAGCCTGAGGACAAGACAACGGGCGAGGTCTGCGACAAGTGCGGCAAGCCGATGGTGGAGCGATGGGGCAGGCACGGCAGGTTCATCGCCTGCACCGGCTACCCCGGCTGCAAGAACGCAAAGCCGCTCGCCGGAGAAGCGCAGGCCGCAAGGCCCGAACCGGAGCAGACGGACGAGGTCTGCGACAAGTGCGGCAGGCCGATGCTTCTTCGCACCGGCAAGTTCGGCAAGTTCCTTGCCTGTTCCGGATATCCTGACTGCAAGGCAACCAAGCCGCTCAAGACCGGCGTTCAATGCCCGGAAGACGGCGGCGAGCTGGTGGAGCGAAGAGGACGCGGCGGACGATCGTTCTACAGTTGCTCGAACTATCCGGAATGCAAGTTCGCCGTCTGGAGCAGGCCGGTTCCGAAGCCATGCCCCAAGTGCAACGCGCCGTTCATGCTGGAGCGGTGGTCGAAGGACAACAGTCTTTCATACGCCTGCCGCATGAAGGAATGCGGACACAAGGAAGATGCGGGGGGTAGCCTCGATACGGTTTGACCGGCTGCGACGCCGGATTCATCATGGCGGTATCAAGTTTAAGCTGATACCGGGAGAGATCAAGAAGGGGCGGATGAATTCCGCCCCTGCAAGATAATCGGTTTTACTTCAGCTTTACTGTCTTCGTGTCTTCGTAGAACATGTACTTGCCCTTGTTCACGGGCACCTTCTCGTCGTCGCGATGGTCGCCGCCTGCAGGCAGATGCATCAGCTTCACGGTCACATCCATCTCCTTGGCCATGATGTTCCGAACGGTCGTCTTTTCGTCCTTCTTCACGTCCTCATACGGGAACTTGATCTCGAAGGTTTCGGTGCGGGTCTGACCCGGCTGAAGGCTGGTGTCGCGTAGCATTCCGGATTTCCGGAACGGGCCGTAGGCCATCTTGTCTCCCTTGCCGTAGGCAGGCGACTGGGGCATGTAAATCTTTGAAGCGTTGAATATCTCTTTGCCGTCTTTGGTTTTTGCGGTCACATCCAGGACCACTCTATTTGGAGACGGTCAGCCATCGGGGATGCGGTGTCCGGCGTTGCTGGCCATCTTGACCGTCACAACCGCCATCGGAACCGAATCCCCGGCCTTCGGAAGGAAACTGTAAGCCATCGTGCTCACCTCGACATCCACGGCGCCCTTCGCCTGATCCGCGTCGCGGTAGGCGGGCATGAGGTGGCCCTTCTTGTTTTCAGTCATGTGGCAGTCCTGGCAGGTTTTCGAGCCGCCGGACGGCACATATGCGTGCAGGTAGCTGCCGTAGAGCGTGGCGCACTGCGTGGGCTCAGGCAACTCGAAGTTGGGGCCGAGTCCGTGGCACTGGCCGCAGATGATCGACTCCTGCATGATCGGGCTCTTTTTCAGGGAGGTGAACATCCTGTCGGCGTGCGAGCCTTCCTTCGTGCCGTAGATGGTGTTCTTTTCCGGTTCGCCGTCAACCCACTTGTGGGTAAGCGCCTTCATGTTGTGGCATACGAGGCAGTTGATGTTCACCTTCTCGAGCGTGTCCTCGTCGCCGTCGAGCACAGCCTTCGCTATATCGCGGGCAACGTCGTCGGTTGCGTCCTTGAGCTGCGGCAGATGGCACTTCAGGCACGACCACATGTGCTCCACCCTGATGTCCTTAACGTCCTTGACGCCGGACTTTGTCCATTCCTTCATCATGCCGTCGGTTATAGCCGTTTTCAGCGTGGCCATCGTGCGCGGCGTTCCGATGAGTGAACGGGCGTGGATAGACTTCTCCCACTCCTCGTAAACCTGGGGATGACAGGTCTTGCACGATGACACATCGTACATTTTGGCCAGTTCATCGACCGTTTTCGCCTTCTTCTCCTCAGCCGCGCCCGCCGAAACCGGCAGTGCGATGGCCAGAAGAAGAAGGGCTGCTTTTGCTTTCGACAACTTCATAAGCCCTCCTCGCATTTTATTGGCGGCGGCTGATGCCGCCGTATAAACAGCTTTGAAAAGAATGAAGGCTATCCCTCCGAAAACACGGACGGAAACATCGGCGGAGCCTTGCCGGATACCTTAATACAACCGCAACACCAACCGCAATAAAAAAGTTTATGTAAACTTTGGCCGCTCAGACAGTGATTGGCGCATCTCAACAATCTTAGCCTGATGCGTGATGTTGTCAAGGACAGGAACTTCCCGGCTTGTGTCATTGACCAATTCCCCATGGAAATATATTATTCGATCATATCAGCGACATCTTTCGAGGAGAACCAACCATGACACTTGCACAGATAGTCGAAGCCCTTTCGCTCGAGGTGTTTACTCCGGCCGCCGATCTGTCCGTGGACGCATCATCCGGCTACACCGGCGATCTGCTGTCCGACGTGATGGGCAACGCGCCGGGCGGAGCTGTTTGGGTGACGGTGCAGACGCACGCCAACGTCATTGCGGTTGCCACGCTGCGCGATGTAGCCGCCGTTGTCGTGGCCGGAGGCCACAGGCCGGAGCCGGAGATCGCGGCCAGAGCGGAGGCTGAATCTATCGCGCTTCTTGGCTCAAGACTTTCAGCGTTCGACCTCGCGGGCCGCCTGTACGAAATGGGCCTTCGCTCCGCCTGAACCGGACAGCGAACCGGATAGAGCGATGCTTCGCGCCTTCAGGGCCGATCTGCACATTCATTCCTGCCTGTCGCCATGCTCCTGTCTCGACATGAGTCCGCTTCGAATAGCACGCGAGGCAGCGCGAATGGGGCTGGACATCATCGCCGTAACCGACCATAACGCGGCTGAAAACTCGCGCGCCGCGATTGCCGCCGCCGCAAACGCCGGAATCGCCGCGCTTGCCGGAATCGAGATATGCACGGCGGAAGACGTTCATCTGCTTGCGCTATTCGATAAATGCGAACAGGCTGTTTCCGTGCAGGCTGTTCTATATGAAAAACTTCAGCCGGGCGTGAATAATCCCGATACTATAGGAATGCAGGTGATAGCCGACGAATTCGACGAGGTGACCGGCATGTGCGACAGGCTGTTGATCGGAAGCGTCCGGCTCTCGATTGACGAGGCGGTTGGCCTGGTTCATGAAAACGGCGGGCTTGCGATTGCCTGCCATGTTGACCGCGAGGCGTTCGGCATAATCGGCCAGCTTGGGTTCATTCCGCCCGGCCTTGCGCTCGACGCGGTTGAGCTGTCGCACAGGGCGGCCATGGAAGCGGCGCGGCGCATCGGGCTGAACGCGTCAATGCCGATAATTCGATCGTCCGACGCGCACCGGCCCGAAGACATGGGAAGGGCATCGACCGTGTTTCATATAGAATCGCCCACAATACCCGAAATCAGGCTTGCGCTTCGCAGCGAATGCGGCAGACGGGCCGAGGCGGTTCTGCAGCCGATTCAGCCGGTTCAGCCGCCGTGAAGGATTTCGCGCTTCACATACTGGACATCGCGGAGAACTCCGTCATAGCCGGGGCTTCGCGAATAGCTATAATAATCGAGATGTCACGCGCCGATGACAGGCTGAATATCTCGATAACCGACAACGGGCGCGGCATGAGCCGGGCGGAGGCCATTGTGGCCTGCGATCCTTTTTACACCACGCGCACAACGCGGAAGGTGGGGCTTGGGCTGTCATTTCTGCGGCAGGCTGCCGAGGAGGCGGCTGGAGCGATGTCGATAGATTCGGAGCCGGGCATGGGCACGCGGGTATCGGCATTCTGCCGCGCGGGGCACATGGACAGAAAGCCGATCGGCGATCTGGCCGGAGCCATGGTTGCCCTCATCGCGGGCGCTCCGGACATTGACATATCGCTTGAATGCGCGTCGGAAGGCGATTATTACCGGCTCGACACCGCGTCGATCAGGCGCGAGCTTGAAGACGTGCCGCTGAACAGCCCCGATGTGCTCGATCTTATCCGGCGTGATATCGCCGAAGGAACCGCAGAGCTTGCGGGATGGGCATAGCGATGCCGGACAAGCTTTACATATTCCGGCTTTTCATTCCGGCACACCGCCCAGATACGCCTCTATGACCGCCGGGTTTCGCTGCACATCGGCTGGCGCGCCCTCGGCGATCTTTCTGCCGTAATCGAGCACCGCTACCCTGTCGCAAAGCCCCATCACAAGCGGCACGTCGTGCTCTATCAAAAGCACCGTCACTCCGTCATCCCGTATGCGCTCTATCAATTTCTTCAGCCGGAGCGTTTCGGTTTCGTTCATGCCCGCGGCCGGCTCGTCCATAGCCAGCAAAGCCGGTTCTGTTGCAAGCGCGCGCGCGATTTCGAGCCGCCGCTGGTCGCCATATGCAAGATGCCGCGCAAGCCTGTCGGCATGGGCGTAGTCGAGCAGCTCCAATGCCCGACGGCGTATAGCCTCTTCCTCGGCTCGCGCCCGCGCGGTTCTGAAGATCGCCCCCGCCAGACCGGCGCGGGTTCGAACATGCCGCCCCACCATCACGTTTTCGAGCGCCGTCATGTTTGCAAACAGCCTGATGTTCTGGAATGTGCGGGCGATGCCCAGTCTGGCGATGTCGTGCGGCTTCAGGCCGTCAACCCGTTGATCGTTTAACCTTATTTCGCCGCCTGACGGGTGGTAAAGTCCTGTGGCGATATTGAAAAGAGTTGTCTTGCCCGCGCCGTTCGGGCCGATCAGGCCGAATATCTCGCCTCGTGAAACACTGATTGAAACCTCGCTTACCGCCTTCAGGCCGCCGAAGTTCTTCGATATGTTTTCGATCGATAAAAGCACCTGAACCGCCGCCCTAATCACTCGTGTCGAAAAGGCTTGCCTGCTCCTGACTCGCAATAGCCGGTTCCGGCCTCAGTTCATCCTGCCTTCGCGCCGACGGCACGACTCCGGCCGGACGAAACAGCATCATGGCAACAAGGGCCATGCCAAACAGAAGCATCCGCAGATCGGCCGGATCTATCAGAACACTGCCGAACAGGAATTCCTCAAGCGGCCCCAGATAGCGAAGAGCTTCCGGCAGAACCGAAAGAATCACCGCGCCGGTGATAACTCCGGCGACACTGCCCATGCCGCCAAGCACTATCATGCAGAGGATCATCACAGACTCCATCAGGCCGAAGCTTTCAGGGCTTACAAAACCCTGAAAACCGGCGAAAAGCGATCCGCTCACGCCGCCAAACGACGCGCCCATCGCAAATGCGAGCAGTTTTATGTTCCGGATGTTAATCCCCATCGCCTCGGCGGCAACCTCGTCCTCGCGTATGGCCACCCATGCGCGGCCAATGCGCGAGTCTTGAAGCCTGATCGAGACAAAGATTATGAGCATTGCGAACGCAAGAAACAGATAATAGTAGTTATAAACGCCCGGAACCGCGCCGCCGAAAGACGGGCGGCTCATGTCGAAACCGGCAACGCTTACAGGATCGATCATGTTTATGCCCTGCGGCCCGTTCGTGATGTTTACCGGCCCGTTCAGGTTGTTCAGGAATATGCGGATTATCTCGCCGAAACCAAGCGTCACTATGGCCAGATAATCGCCGCGCAGCCTGAGCGTGGGTGCGCCAAGCAGGACGCCGAAGAGGCAGGCGAGCGCGGCGCTTATCGGCATGACAAGCCAGAACGGCAGATGAACGCCAAGATGCGGCGACGCAAGCAGCGCGTATGTGTACGCGCCAACGGCGTAGAAGGCGATATAGCCCAGATCGAGCAGACCGGCGAAGCCGACAACGATATTCAGCCCCAGCGCCAGCACAACGTACAGGATAGCGAAGCCGATGATGCGAACCCATGTAAGCCCGGCGATAGCCTCTACGATGAACGGAAGCGCGGCAAGAAGGATTGAAAGGCAGCCGAAGGCCAGCCGCCTGTTGCTTGCGAGGCGGCGGATAAAACCATCAGGCACGCTCTGCAACATGACTTCCCCTAAGTCCGGACGGCCTGACCGTGAGCACCAGAATCAGCACGAAGAAGGCGAACACGTCCTGATAATGGCTGCCCAGAAAACCGCCCGTCAGCGGGCCGATGTAACCGGCTCCGACGCTTTCTATCAGGCCAAGCAGGATGCCGCCGATCATCGCGCCGCCAAGGTTGCCGATGCCGCCAAGCACAGCCGCCGTAAACGCTTTCAGGCCAAGCATGAAGCCCATGTTGTAGTGCGAAAGCCCGTAATATCCGCTCACCATAAGCCCGGCCACAGCGGCAAGCGCCGAGCCTATAACAAACGTGACGGCGACTATCCGGTTTGTGTCAACGCCCATAAGCCCGGCGATATCTGGCGACTGCGCCGTGGCTCTCATTGCCCGGCCCAGCCGGGTTTTGTGAACAAGCCGGTGAAGCGCGGCCATGATCGACACGGCAAGCAGGATTATGATGATCTGCACATCGGTAATTCTCGCGCCCGCAACCGCGTGGGTTCCCTCCGGCAGAATCGGCGGAAACGATATGTACTGCCGCCCCCACGCAAGCATCGCCGCGTTCTGGAGAACTATCGAAACGCCGATGGCGGTTATGAGCGGCGCAAGCCGGGGCGAGCGCCGTAATGGCCGGTAGGCCACGCGCTCGATGCCGATGCCGAGCGCCATGCAGGCCGGAGCGGCCACAAGCAGGCCAAGAGCGGCAATCACGAGGCCGGGCAGCCCGGTTCCGGCCTCTACGATTTTGCGTATCACGGTGGATGCGATTATCGCCCCGATCATCACTATTTCGCCGTGCGCGAAATTTATCAGGCCGAGGATGCCGTAAACCATGGTGTAGCCCAGCGCCACGAGCGCGTAGATGCTCCCCAGCACAAGGCCGTTTATTATCTGTTGAGCGAGTATTTCCAATTTTCGAGCCGAAACCGTGAATTCCGGAATAACTATCCACTTTCAGGGCGTTGCATGTCAACACCTGCCATCCTGCCTGCCTGGCCCTCTCTTGAAGAACCTCACACTGGCCCTCTCCTGAAGGAGAGGGAGCAAGAGAGAGGAAAAAAAGAGGGTGGGGGGCGTGTCGGCTCCAATCTGGGCGTGATTCATGAGGGAACAAGAGAAAGAATAAAAAGAGAGAGTGTGTGGTGGGGGCATGAGTGAGTGGACATGAAAAGAGAATGAAACATTTCACATGCCCCTCCCATTTCTCCTCCCCTCTCCTTCAGGAGAGGGGCCGGGGGTGAGGTCGGCTGCGGGGTGAGGTCGGCTGCGCGGGGGATAAGGCGCAATCACTCCGCAACCGGAAGTTTCTCGCGAAGGCCGGGGTGGAGCACCGTTTTGCCCTGCCCGTACTGAATCAGCCCCTCCTTTTTGAATTTGTTCATCGTGCGTATCGTGGTCTCGACGGTTGTGCCCACCATCTCGGCTATCTCCTGCATGGTCAGCCCCATCTCCATCACAATCTCGCCACTGGCGCTTCTTGTGCCCAGGCGCTCGCCGAACCGGAACAGAAGCGACGCGATGCGCCGCTCCACTCGCTCCACGGAGACGGCCTTCAGCATGTCGTAGGCGTTTCGCAGGCGTTCGCCGAAATATATCGTGGCCTCCAGCGCAAGCACATGGTAGCGGTCTACCAACTCGAAAAAGCCCTTCCGGTTGATCGAGATCACGGCGCTTGCCTCCATCGTGAGGGCCGACGCCGGATATGGCCGTCCGTCGAGCACCGCCACGCCGCCGAATATTTCGGGAGGATCGATCACCTCAAGAATCACATCCTTGCCCTCCGGCGTATGTTTCACGATCTTCACGCGGCCCTCGCAAACCAGGTAAAGCCTTTCGGCGCGGTCGCTCTCGGCAAAGATATACTCGTCGCCGCCGAAACGCTCCAGCTTGAAGGCAGGAGCGATGTCGGAAATGTCGTCCTTGCCGAGGTGGCCGAACAGCCTGCTGTTCGAGAGGGTTGTCACAACCGTATTTTCCATCGGATTCTCCTTTATCGAAGCCTCATTTCCGCAAGCGCTTCGATATGGCCGGTCTGCGGAAACATGTCCACAAGGCGCACGGACTCGACATTATATAACCGCGACAGCTTTTTCATGTCACGCGCAAGCGTGGCCGGATCGCATGAAACATAGATAAGTTGCGGCGGGCGCATACGCATGACAGCCTCGACGGCCTCGGGCTCGATGCCCGTTCGCGGCGGATCGACTATCATTGCATCCACCGGTTGAAGCCTTGCGATTGTCTCTGAAGCGGCGGCGCGGATAAAGCGTACATTACCGGATTTGATCTGTCTTGCGTTTCGCGCGCCGTCGGCAAACGAGGATTTATCGCCCTCCACGGCCGTAACTTCGTGGCCGCGCCCGGCCAGCGCGATGGCGAAATTCCCGGCTCCGGCGTAGATGTCGGCTATGGCCGCGCCGGACGGTACAAGGCCGCATACGGCCTCAACCATTTTAAGGTTAAGACGCCAGTTTGCCTGAAAGAAGCTTCTGGCCGAAACGGTGTACCTGAGGCCGAAAAGATCGAAGCCGATTGCCGGGTTTCCGTATCTTTTCCCATTGACGTCCAGACCGGACAGCCCTGTTTCCCTGATGAAACGGCCGGGATCGGCGATGAAATCGCCGTTAACCGCGGCCGCTACTCCATTATCGCCGCCGGCAACGGTATCGCCGCCGGCAACGGCTATTTCACCGCCAGCCATGAACCGCTGCGCTGCCCTGATGCGCCGGATAGCGTCATTGAGTTCATCCCTCAAAATGACGCAATTGTCGAATGCGACAACGTCGCGCGAGCCGCGGCGAAGAAACCCTGTCTCGCCGCGCTTCGAAACACTTAGCCGCGCCCTGTAACGGTAGCCGAACATCTCCCCGGCAAGCGCCGGGGGGGCAGCCAATTCCCCTTTGGAAGTATGTAAGTCTATTCCACCTATTCTGCGCAGGCAGTCGCGCAGTATTTCTTCCTTGAATGCCAACTGGGCCGGATAGTCGATGAACTGCCACTGACAGCCGCCGCATTCGCCGAAGCGCGGACATGGCGGCTCTACCCGATGAGGCGAGGGAGAGATTACGGATTCAACCGCGGCGAAGCGGGACTGGCGGGCCGAGCGGATGATGCGTGCAAAAACCAGCTCGCCGGGAATCGCGTCTTCAACGAAAACAACGCCCACGGAGGTGCGGGCTATGCCGTATCCGCCGTGGGCGATGCCGGTGATTGAAAGTTCCTCAGGAGGCGCCAATAAGTTTCTTGATGGTAAGTTTCAGCTCTGCCAGATCCGAGGATTTCACCAGATACGCCTCGGAAGCCCAGACCGCGAAATCGTCGCGGTAGTCGTAGGCTGTCGACATGATCACAGGCAGTTGCGGGTTTTTCTCCTTCATCTTGCGCAGCACCTGAATGCCGTCTATGTCGGGCATAAGTATGTCCAGCGTGACCAGGTCGGGATTGACGGTATCGAACATTTCAATGGCCTCGCTTCCGGAGCCTGCAATGAACACTTCGTAACCTTCTTCCTCAAGCTCGGCCTGGTAGAGGAGCTGTATCCTTTTGTCGTCGTCCACCACCAGAATTTTCATCATTACTCCTCCTTCAACGGCAGATATATTCTGAAAGCCGTGCCGGTACCCAGCTCGGTCTCAACCTCGATGCGTCCGCGATGCAGCTCGATCACCCTGTGGGTTATCGCCAGCCCAAGACCTGTTCCGGTCATCTTGGTCGTAAAGAACGGATCAAAAAGATGCTTCAGTGTCGTCTCCGACATCCCGTATCCCGTATCCCGGACCTCGATTACCGCGTCGCGGTCTGTCCTCCAGATTCCGACCGAGATAACGCCGCCCTTTTCCATCGCCTGACTTGCGTTGGTGATCAGGTTCGTCAGCGCTTCTCTTATTTTATTTGAATCGAGCGGAACTTCAAGCGAAATATCCTGATAACGCTTTTCGATCGAAATATTCTTCTCCTTGAGCGACGGAGAGAAGAGCGATATGATCTGATCCATTATCTCCACGACGTCGCCGCGCATGAGGATTATCTGGGTTTCCCGCACGAAACCGAGGATGTCCTTCAGAAGCAGTTCAAGGTGCGCAACGGAATCGACCATGATGGTTGCGTAGTTTTTCAGCTTGCCGTCGAGCTGCTTTTCCAGTCTTCTGGCGAAGCCTCCTATCGACGTGAGCGGATTCCTTATCTCGTGCGCGATCTTTGCCGCCATTTCGCCGAGCGCCGCCATCTTCTCGGCCTTTTTAAGCTTCTCGTTCAGCCTTCGCGCATCCGAAATATCGCGGGAAATATGTACGGTTCCTATGAGTTCGCCGGAAAGGTCGCGTATGGGCGACGACGAAACCATGAACACGCCGCCCAGATTCGTGTTTTCCATCTCCTCGATGAACGCCTTGCCGCTCTGGATGGTCTTGGAGTGCGGACACCTGTGAAAAGGCTCGTCGGTTCCGTGAAAAACCTCGTAGCACTTGCGCCCCACGATCTGACTCTCCGGAAGGCCGATACGCTGCAAAACCGCCTTGTTCACCTTTTTTATGTTGAAGTCGCGGTCGTTGAAGTAGACCATGTCCGAGATCGACTCGAATATGTTTTCCATCTCGGCCTCGGCCATCGAAACCTTCTCGAACAGCCGCGCGCCCTCGATGGCCGACGCCACATGGTTTCCGAACGCGGCAAGGAAGCGAAGGTCGTCGTCAGATATCGGGCGGCGGTTGAACAGGTTGTCAACCCACAGAACGCCCACAACCTTGTCCTGCGACAGAAGCGGAATAAGCGCAAACGCCTCGGTTCCAAGCTGCTGCACCAGTATCGGGTCCACGCGCGAGTCCGACCTGGCGTCGGGAACGTTTAACGGTTTCTTTTCCCGAACCACAGTTGCCAGAATGCTGTCAGAGTCATCGTGAATCGGAATTTCGAGATTCTGCGCCAGACGATCGAGGAACGATGTTCGGGCAACGGGCTGGGAAGCGATTTCGTCCATAATGTTTTCGAGCGATTTCCGCGCCATTGCAAGCTCGCCCCAGATGCGCCACGCGTCTTCCAGAGTTCCGGGCCCCACGCCCATCAACCCCCTGAGAACGCGCCGGTCGCTGTCAACCTCCATAAGAAGCGCCCGGTTGAAACCCAGCCCGTCCGACATCGTGACGGCGGTGAGCGTCATGCGCAGAAGCCTGTGCAGATCGAGAGTGGATCGCATGGCGTTACTAATGAAAAGCAGGCGCGAAAGCTCCTGATTGCGGCGGGTCAGTTCCTGTTCGGTACGCCGTTTGTCGGATATGTCGCGCGAGATGCCGCTTACGCCTATGACGTTGCCGTATTCATCGATAACCGGAGAGAGCGTTACGCTCACCTCGATCAGCGTGCCGTCCTTCCTGCGGCGAAGCGTCTCTATGTCGCGAAGCGTCTCCTTGCGCTTGATAAGCTCGGTGTTTTCGGCCTCGGCGGGCAGCAGGAATTCCGGCAGCACAGGAATCGGCTGGCGAAGCACCTCATCGGCGGAATACCAGTAGATGCGTTCCGCGCCCTTGTTCCAGGACATGACATGGCCGCTCAGGTCGGTTGTGATGATCGCGTCGGCGGAGTTGTCGATCAGCGATTCGAGGTATTTTTTTGTCTGGCTCACCTCGCTGTAGAGAACAAGCATGTCCTTCTGGTTGCGCACTCGCTCGGTTATGTCGAGAAGAAAGAGGATCACCTCCTCTATTTCGCCCGCATCGTTCCGCATCGGATAGGTGGTCATCTGAAGATAAAGCGGATCGCCGTCAAGGTCGCCCTGCTCGTCAATGGCGCGCGGATTTCCGGTTTCGAACGTTTCGACGACAGTATCCACGGGAATGATGCCGGTTGCGCCTGTTCTGATCTCGGAGCAATGCCTTCCGATGATGGAATCGACATCACCGCCGATCCATCGTTCCACGAACCTGTTGGCCGAGCGCACCGCAAGATCGCGGCCTATCGTGATTATGCCGCCCTGCACGCTCTCAAAGAGGGTCTCCAGCCGGTGTCCGGCCATGCGAACCTCTTTTTCGCGCAGCTTCTCCTCACGATAAAGCCGTGCGTTCTCGATGGCTATGGCCGACATCGCGCCCACTGAAGACATCGTCTCGATGTCGTCGATGTCGAAAGCGGCGTCCGCGCCGTTGATGCTTTTATTGTAAAGCCCGATGGTTCCAATCACGACAGCTCCGGCCCTCAGGGGAACCGCAAGCACCGATTTCGCGTCTACGCCCGGAACATTCACATGGCCGCCCAGGCTGTCGGCGTTCTCGACATTCAGCGGCCTGCCCTCCATCGCCACAATTCCGGCGATACCCTCGCCAAGCGCAAGCGGACGCATGGTTTCAACGCCGGGAGGAAGCCCGTAAGACGCTTTAATGATCAGGTGATCGCCTTCGATCAGCCGGACTACCGCCCCCTCGGCGTTCAGAAGCTGCGACGTTCTCATGCAGACATCATGCAGAAGCCGGTCGAGATCGAGGATCGAATTTATCGCCATGCCAAGTTCGTGCAGCATTCGCTGGCGCTGAAGCCTTCGCCGGATGCTGTCGTAGAGGCGGGCGTTTCTTATCGCGCTTCCCGCGTTGTGAGATATGAGGGTAAGAAAGGCTGTCTCCTCGCCCGAATACTCGTATACATCGCGGGACTGGATTGTTATCACGCCAAGGCACGATCCCTCGCGCAGAATCGGAAGCGCAAGAAGCGACAGATACTCCGATTCCTTTGTCTCCGGCAGATCCTTGAAACGGCTGTCGCTCCTGACATCGGCAACGACAACCGGGCGCATCTCCCTTGCCGCCGCGCCCACAATCCCCTCGCCAATGGCAAGGCGCGCCACGCCCACAGCCGATGCGGCAAGCCCTGTTGTCGCCCGCAACACAAGCGCCTTGCGGTCTTCGGTGAACAGGTAGATGGAGCATACGTCCTTGTTCATCCTGGCGGCCACGATTGCCGTTATCGACGACAGTATGGCCCCAAGCTCAAGGCTCGAATTCTCGGCCTGCGAAACCTCCATCAGAGTTTCGCTTTCAAGGAGCTTTGCCTTCAGGCGGTTGTGCGATTCCCCAAGCGCCGCCGCCATCTCGTTGAACGACGAGGCCAGAGAGCCGAACTCGTCATCGCGGTCGAGGTCTATCCTGAACGCGAAATCGCCCTCGCTTATCCTGCGCGAGCCTTCGGTAAGCCTGCCGATAGGCGACGAAATCCACTGGGCAGCGCGCACAACGATATAAAACGTGAGCGCGAGAATGACGAAGAGCGAAAAGGTGAGCACACGATAGAGGCCGAAACGCTCGGCGTATCCGCCTGTCGCCGCCTGCACCGAGATGGTGTCGATAGAATAGGCCATCCAGCCGACGACGAAAACAACGGTTATGTATATCGCCGCGAACAGGACGAAACGCCGTCTAAGCGACATGGCCGACCGCTCTTTCGAATGTTTTGCGGTAGAGTTTCAGGTACTCGCCCGCCGAATGCTGCCACGAGTAATCGCCAGCCATGCCGTTTCCGATAATTCTGGCCCAACGCCGCCTGTTGCCGAAGGCCTCCAGCGCCCGTTCGACAGCCGCGATAAGCCGCTCCACGCTGAAACCGCTGAAGACAAATCCGTTTCCGCCGTCATCCGTTTCCATTACGGTGTCGGCAAGGCCTCCGGTCTTGTGAACTATCGGAACCGCGCCGTAGCGCATGGCTATCATCTGGCTCAGGCCGCACGGCTCGTACCGCGACGGCATGAGAAACATGTCTGCCCCGGCATACACCCTGTACGCCATTTCGTCGCTGAACCCGATATGCGCGTGCATACTGCCCGGAAACTCCACGGCCAGCCGCCGAATCCTGCGCTCAAGCGCCGCGTCACCGGCTCCCAGCACCACAAGCTGAATGTCGTGTCCGCCAAGAAGCTGCTCGCACGCGGAGGCCAGAAGGCTTATTCCCTTCTGGCCCGAAAGCCGGGAGACAACGCCCAGAAGCGGCGCGCGGGTCGAACGCTTCAGTCCGCACTCGCGCTGAAGCGCTGCCTTGCAGAGCTTTTTGCCCGAAAGGTCGTCCGTACCGTAGACCGCGGCTATGCGCTTGTCCGTGGCCGGGTTCCAGTCGTGCGTGTCGATTCCGTTCAGTATTCCGGCAAGCGAGTCGCGGCGGGTTTTAAGCACGCCGTCCAGTCCTTCGCCATGCGCATGGGTCATGATCTCGCGTGCGTATGCGGGGCTTACTGTCGTCACCTCGTCGGCGTAAACGATGCCAGCCTTCATAAGGTTGATATTTCCGTAAAACTCGATTCCCTCAGGCGTGAAATGTTCCCAGCCCACGCCGGTCAGCGGCATGTCCCAGTGCCAGAAGACGCCCTGATAGGCAAGGTTGTGGATGGTGAAGACCGATGCCGTGCCGGTCAGCCGGCTGCGGTAGACGCTTTTCAGGTAGAGCGGAATGAGCGCAGTCTGCCAGTCGTGACAATGGATTACGTCCGGCGCAAGCTCAAGCCGGATGGCGGCCTCGATGGCGGCGCGGGAGAAGAAGATGAAGCGCGATGCATTGTCCGGATAGTCGCCGTCGGGTGTGCCGTAGCAGTATTCACGGTCGTAGAAAAAATCGTTTTCGATGAAGTATGCCGGAACGCCTTTCGAGCGGGCCGCCGTCCATATTCGCGCGGTCTGCGTGACCGGCCCAAGCGGCACGGAAAATTCGATGCCGAGCGGTTTCAGGCGGAAATGCTTCCGAACACGCCGGTATAGCGGCATTATCAGCGACGCGTCTGCCCCCATGCCTCTGAAGGCGGCGGCCAGCGAACCCGCCACGTCGGCAAGTCCGCCGGTCTTGGCAAACGGAACCGCCTCCGCTGCGGCTATCAGGATATTCATTGCACGCCTAAATCCTTGCCTCGCGCAGGAATTTGGCGGCCTCCTCCGGCGGCGTGGGATTTATATGGAAGCCCGATCCCCATTCGAAACCGGCGGGCTTGGTCAGCTTGGGCATGATCTCGATATGCCAGTGATAGTAGTCGTTCACCTCGGTGTTGAACGGCGAGGTGTGAATAACGAAATTGTACGGCGGCGTGTCGAGAATCCTGTCCATTCTCTTCAAAGTCTGTTGCAGGATCTCGGCCAGTCCGGCGTATTTGCCCTCGTAGGCGTAATCGAAATGCGACTCGTGAGCCTTGGGCATTATCCATGTTTCAAACGGCACGCGCGGCGCGTATGGCTCCAGCGCTATGAAATTGCGGTTTTCCCACACCACGCGGGTTCCGGTTTCCAGTTCCTGATGAACGATGTCGCAGAAGATGCACCGCTCCTTGTAGTCGAAATAACGCCTTGCTCCCTCCATCTCCTCCTTCACCAGGGACGGAACGATCGGGGTGGCGATCAACTGAGAATGTGTGTGTTCGAGGGTTGCGCCCGCGATTTCGCCCTCGTTCTTGAAGATGAGCGCGTAACGGAAGCGGCTGTCTTTCTTCAGATCGCCCATGCGGTGGTGAAACGCCCACATCACATCCTCAAGCGCCTTCTGCGGCATGGTGGACATCGTGGCTTCGTGATCCGGCGACTCGATGATCACCTCGTGCGCGCCGATGCCGTTCATCATGTCGTATATGCCTTCTCCGGCGCGGCCAAGGCCGCCTTCAACCTGAAGCGCCGGAAACTTGTTCGGCACGACGCGAAGCGTCCATTCCTTCGAGTTGGGCTTGCTGTCCGATGGGCGGAACGAGATGATCTCATTCGGCGTGGTGTATTCGTTGCCCGGACAGAACGGGCAGAAGCCGCCTTTTCGTCTCTGTCCGCGGGTTATGAAATCTGACGGGCGCTTGCCGCGTTCAACCGATATGATCACCCACCGTCCGATGATGGGGTCTTTGCGAAGCTCAGGCATAATCCGGAAAGCCTCCTTAAATTACGGCTTTGGCGCATCTGCCTTGACGCTTCAATACCATTGGCGAAGGCAGGCTACATTATACCATACGAAATCAGGCGTTCCCGCGCGAAACGGCGCGCCTGTCAGACCGGAATTTCCAGAAGTATTTTCCCGTAATCGACATGCGGCACTATCCGCTTCCTGTCGGTTTCGATTTTCTCGAGCGTGACCAGCCCCAGTTCCGACAGCATTCTCAAATCCTGATTGACGTTCTTGAGGTCTCGCTTGAGCAGCTTGGCAAGCTCGTAAACCGAAGACGGTTGTTTTTCCCTGATGGTCTTCAACACGAGCAGTCTGTTATTGGTCAATACCGCCCGCATAGTGTCGATGGAATCGAAATAGACGCCTTCGTCCTTCCCGATCTCCTTGCCTGCCTCCAGTTTCTTCCATGCGGCGGCAAAGTCCCGCAGATTGTCCGAAAGGCTTTTAATGCCTATGTCTATCTTCTTAACCTTCATAACTCACCTCGCCTCGCCAGATCCACATCGCGCAGAAAGTCGTCGATCAGCCTGTCTATATCCATAAAGGAATAACCGTATTCCCTGCGTCTCACATGCCGGTGATCGCCACGGCCCTCGGCATTGTCGTATCCGACAATACGTTTGCCGTCACGGATAAATACAAGCGAGTATTTAAGGCCGTGCGGCTTGTCGTGCGACGGCGGAACCCTCCATATCTTCATCTCCACGATACTGCCGTCACGCTCTATCGTCTTCCTGTGGAAATATAATTCCGCACCCATATAGGGCATACTACACCTGATAGCGACAGAGGTCAAGTCATCCCGTTCCTTTTGCCGCCTCCTCCATTATCCGCTGGATGCGCGGAACCATGCCGGAGGGGTCGGGTAGTATTCCCTCCATCAGCATAGCGTTTTCGAACAACTGCTCGCAGCAGGCCGAAACCAGCGCGGAATCAGGACTTTCCCCGTGCATCGCCACGAGGTTTCGCACCAGCGGATTGTCCCTGTTGACTTCCAGCACACGCTTTGCCATGCGGAAATCGCGGTCGATCATGCTGATAACCTTCTGCGCCTGAATGCTTGGGCCGCCGCCCGGCGTAACCAGAAGGCAGGGGCTTGCACTGAGGCGCGCCGACTCGCGCACGTCCTCCACGCGGTCGCCAAGAATTTCCTTGAACCGCTTCAGAAACGCATCGAACGACGACGAGAAGGCCATGGTGTCTTCCTTCTTTTCCTCAGGCTTTTCGGCGCCTTCCGGAATCGCAACATCCTTCAGTTCGTCCGGCTCAACCTGATCGGCGGACTTGAGCGGCTTGCCGTCGAACTCGCCGAGGCCGGAAAGGACGAAGTCGTCAACCGGATCGTACAGGTAAACGATCTCGATGCTGCGCTTGCGGAACATCTCCAGATGCGGGCTTGCGTCGAGCGCCCTCCTGTCGGGTGCGGCAAGGTAATAGATCGCCTTTTGACCTTCCTTCATGCGCTCGGCATATTCCTTCAGCGTAACCGGCGCGTCGTCCGTTCCGGCTGAGGTCGGATAGAGAAAAAGCTTGCCCAGGCGCTGGCGGTTTTCGTAATCGATGGCTACGCCTTCTTTAAGGATTCGGCCAAACTCCGCGTAAAATTTGAGATAATCCTCGCGCCGCTCCGTAAGCATCGCGGCCAGATGGTCAAGAAGCTTCTTCACAAGGTTGCGGCTGATCCGTCGCAGAACCGCGTTGTCCTGAATCGTCTCGCGCGAAACGTTCAGCGTGATGTCCTCGGAATCGACTACGCCGCGCACGAAACGCAGGTAGTCCGGCACGAGATCCTTGCAGTTGTGCTGGATAAGCACCTTTCGCGCGTAGAGATCGGGGCCGTGTTCGAGCTTGCCCATGCCCATCTTCTCGAAATTGGTCTTCGGGACAAACAGCACCGACTGGAACGACAGCGGCGCGTCGCTCACAAGATGAAGCTTCGCGGCGGGGCCGTCGGGCGAGCCGCTTAAGAATTTATAGAATTCGTCATATTCCTCGTCGGTTATGTCGTTTTTCGGCTTCGTCCATATGGCAGACACGCTGTTGGCCTGCTTTCCGGCCACAAAAACCGGATACGGCACGAAGTTCGAGTATTTTTTAATAATGCCCTCAAGCCTGACCGCGCTCAGGAATTCCGCAGCGTCGTCCTTCAGTTGAACCTCGATGCGCGTTCCGCGTCTTTCAACCGGAATCTCGCGGATGGTGTAACTGCCGGAGCCTCCCGAAATCCACATCTGGCCCGGCTCGTCGTCGCGGCAGGATTTTGTGATCACGCGCACCTCGGACGCCGCCATGAACGCGGAGTAGAAGCCAACGCCGAACTGCCCGATCAGATTCATTTCGCCGCGCTTGTCCTCGGCCAGCTTTTTGATGAATTCCATCGAGCCGGATTTCGCGATCGTGCCCAAGTTCTGCACTATCTCGGCCCGTGTCATGCCGATTCCGGTGTCGGCTATGGTGAGCGTTTTGGCCTTCTCGTCAACATCTATCCGTATTTCAAGCGGAATGTCGCCGCCCGCCGTTTCGGGATGCGTAAGCTGGATATAGCGCATCTTGTCGAGCGCGTCGGAGGCGTTCGAGACAAGCTCACGCACGAATATTTCCTTTTTGGTGTATAGCGAGTGAATGAGAAGATGCAGAAGCTCCCTTATTTCGGCCTGAAACTCGAAACTCTCCTCATGCGCGGCATGTGCTGCGTCGGACATTTAAACCTCCAGAAATGTTATTGAAATTGCGGGGCATGACAACATGCCTAATGTTTTATATCGAACAGCCGGCTTTCGGCAAGTGCCTGAACCGCGCCGCATTGCATTTTGCCGCGCAAACCTGTTATAAAACAGCCGGTTCGGGATGTTTGACCGGCCTTTTAGTCGTGAGGGGGGGCATTGGCAGAATCGTCGCATATCCAATTCCATGTCCTCCGCTCTGCGTTTTTGACTCGAATAATACAAAGCGCATTATGAAGTGCGCGATTTTAGATCGGGAGGTTTTATTTCAATGAGACGAACAGCTATTTGGGTTCTTTTGGTGCTTTCGGTTATTGCTGCCGATGCCTTGGCTGCCGCTACTCCGGATGCGCCTTCACCGTCCAACCTGCGTGCAGGCGTGGGGTTTGGCATTCCATACGGCCTTATCGGCGTAAACATCGAGGCAAGCCCGATCAGATATGTCGGTCTGAGCGGCGGAGCCGGATTCACGCCCGGCGGAATTGGATGGGCCATCGGAGCCCGTCTGTACCCTCTGGGCAATGACAACGATTTCAACCCAAGGATTTCCTATTTCCACGGAGTTGTTGCCATCGCCGAGAAATTGAATTACTCCTCCTCCGACAAAACGTATACGAATCTGACCGGCAACGCCTATGGCATCGGTCTTACGATCAAGGATGGCAAGGACAGGGATTTCGATGTGGACATAATATTTCCGAAGGTGTCGTCATCGGATGGCTACGAAAGGAAGGACGGCGATAGCGACGTAAAAATCTCCATCGGCTATGGCATACGGTTCTGACTTGAAACATTCAGGTAATCCGGATTGAGGGACGAGGCAGGCGAAGCGATTTCAGGCCGAAAACCGCTCCGCCGCCTTCTCCTGCACAATCAAATCCAGCCCGATCAACTCCTGCTCCTTCGTCTCCATGTTCCGAAGCTGGGCGAATCCGCTTGAAACCTCCTCATCGCCGATGATGAGCGCAAACCGTGCGCGAAGCTTGTCGGCCCGCCGCATCTGGCTTTTGAGCGAGCCGATATAGCCGCATTCCGCCCATACGCCTTTCTTGCGAAGCGCCGCCGCGATGCCGAGCGCCCGAAGCGCCGCCGGTTCGCCGAGCGCCGCGATGAAAAGCGCCGGGCGCGCCGGCTCTGGCGCGGATTCCGCAAGAAGCGAAACCATGCGCTCCACCCCTATCGCAAATCCGATTGCCGGTGTCTTCGGCCCGCCGAACTCCTCCACCAGCTTGTCGTAACGGCCTCCGGCGGCAACCGCGTTCTGGGCGCCCAGGCTTCCGGCAACCACTTCGAACGTGGTGCGCGTGTAATAGTCGAGGCCGCGAACAAGCGTCGGCTTCACGGTAAACGGCACACTTAAATGCGTCAGCGTATCGGTCAGGGTTTTGAAATGCGCGGCGCAGGCCTCGTCAAGATGATCGAGCACCGACGGCGCTCCGGCACGAAGCTCCACGCAGGCAGGAACCTTGCAATCCATTATGCGAAGCGGATTTGTTTCGTGCCGCCGCTTGCAGTCGGCGCAGAGTCCGTCGAGTCTTTCGGCGAAAAAAACCTTCACCGCCTCGCGGAAGCGCGGGCGGCATTCGGGACAACCTATCGAATTGATCTGACATTCGAGATTTTCCATGCCCAGCTTTTCAAGAAGCACTGTGAGCATGAGCAGGATTTCGGCGTCAAGCCTTGGGTCGTCCATGCCGAACGCCTCGGCCCCTATCTGGTGAAACTGGCGGTACCGCCCTGCCTGCGGACGCTCGTAGCGGAACATCGGCCCCATGTAAAAAAACTTGCCGGAAGGATTCTCCACGAACACGCCATTTTGCACAAGCGCGCGCACAACCGGAGCAGTGCCCTCGGGGCGAAGCGTGATGCCGCGGCCGCCCCTGTCGGTAAAGGTGTACATCTCTTTTTCAACGATGTCGGTCGTGTCGCCGATGCTGCGGGTGAAGACCTGCGTCTCCTCCATCACCGGAACGCGGATTTCGCGAAAACCGAACGACTGGAAAACGCCCGCCGCAGTCGATTCGAGATGCCGCCAGATGTCCGTCTCAGGCGGCAGGATGTCGCGGGTTCCCTTGACCCCCTTATATTTCACTTCCCTGATCTTCCTCGGATCGAATGTCGAACTCGACCATTCTGCGGTGGTTGTCGAGCAGGCGGATAAGCTCCTCGCGGTAGTGGCGGCGGATGCCCTTGAGATCGGTGATGTCCTCGTGTATTTTTATCGCCTTCTCCTGCGCCTCGCGTATGTGGTTTTCTGCCTTAAGTTCGGCGTCCTTCAGGATCAGTTCCGCTTCCTTTCTCGCCGTTTCCTTGTATTCCTTCACCATCTCCTGCGTGGAAACGAGGGTGTCCTTCAGCACAACCTCAAGCTTGCCGTACTCCCGAATCTGCTCCTCGTTCCTGCTGGCCTGCTCCTTCAGCCAGTTGTTCTCGCGGATAAGCTCCTCCATCTCCTCGCGGAGCATTTCGAGAAAGTCGCTCACCTCCTGCATGTCGAAACCCCGGAAACGCACCGGGAATTGCTTGTTCTGAATATCGAGAGGGGTAATCCTCATTTCGAAACTACCTCCTTGAGTTACATCCTTCCGGCGATGTCGAATAGGGTTTTAATGAAAAACATCCGTATGAACTGGATGCCCAAAATAGCGATTATCGGCGAGAAATCGATTCCGCCGTAGATATTCAGAGCGCGCCTGATGGGCCCAAGCACAGGCTCGGTCACGCGGTGAAGAAAACGCACGACAGGATTGTAGGGATCGGGGTTCACCCAGCTTAGAAGCGCCGAAATGATGAACGCCCACGAATAGAGATCGAGCACCTTGTCCAGAAGCCACGCGAAGGAGGCGAGAAAATTCCCGGCTACAAACATTATTTCTTCCTTCCCGATTCGATCACCGTCCGCTCCCTCTCCTTCAGGAGAGGGCTGGGGTGAGGTACGCCCCCCAACTCTTTCGCCCGCGCAACAGCCGCCGCCACGGCATCGATCAGCGCTCCACGCACCCCGGCGTTTTCGAGAACCCGCAATGCGTGAATGGTCGTTCCGCCGGGCGATGTCACCATGTCCTTGAGCGCGCCCGGATGAAGCCCGGTCTCGATTGCCATGCGGGCGGAGCCGAGAAGTGTCTGCGCGGCAAGCAAGCGGGCGTCTGCGCGGGAAAGCCCGGCCAGAACGCCGCCGTCCGAAAGCGCCTCGATCATCAGAAACGCATACGCCGGGCCGCTTCCGGAAAGCCCGGTCACGGCATCCAGCAGGTCTTCCTTCACCACAACCGTTTTGCCAACTGTAGCGAAGATTGCCCCCGCCGATTCGAGATCGGCATCGCTCGCGCTTCCGGCGGATGACAGCGCCGACATGCCGTCGCCAACCAGCGCCGGGGTGTTCGGCATGACGCGGACAACGCGCGCATCGCCGCCAAGCGCATCTAAAATAGCGGCGGATTTAACGCCTGCTGCGATCGAAACAATCAGCCTGCCCGATGCAACGCTTGCGATTTCGCGGCAGACATCCGGAATGACCGCAGGCTTTACGGCGAGAATAATGATCTGGCCGAAATGCGCGGACTTGATGTTTTCGGAAGTCGTCGAAACGCTGTAGAGGCGTTCGAGTTCCGCCCTTCGTCCGGCGTTCGGCTCGCTGACGGCGATGCGCTCGCAGGCATATCCGGCGCGAAGCAGTCCCTTCAGGAGAGCCTCGGCCATGTTGCCGCCGCCTATGAAAGATATGTTCTTTTCCATATTAATAACAATCAATGCCGGTTGCGCACGCCGAATATCGCCGTGGGTTTTAGCCACGCACGCCGAATATCGCCGTGGGTTTTAGCCACGCACGCCGAATATCGCCGTGGGTTTTAGCCACGCACGCCGAATATCGCCGTGCCGACACGCACCATCGTTGCTCCTTCTTCAATCGCCGCCTCGAAGTCGTGCGACATGCCCATCGAAAGTTTTTTAAAACCATAATATCCGCGCTTTTCGAGTTCATCGCGCAGACCGGCAAGCCGCCTGAAATACGGCCTTGCGTCTTCCGGATTCTCGCAATATGGCGGAATGGCCATCAGTCCTTCAATTCTTATATGCCCAAGCGCGGATATTTCGTCCGTCGCCCTGAAAACATCCTCAGGCGCGAATCCGGTTTTCGATTCCTCCGCGCCCATGTTGATCTCAAACAGAACCGGCATCGCCTTGCCGAGCGCGCCCGCGTGCCTGTCGATATGCCGCGCAAGCTCCACGCTGTCCACCGACTGGATCATGTCGAATATCGCGGCAGCGGTTTTGGCCTTGTTCCTCTGCAGGTGGCCTATCATGTGCCAGCTTACGCCGTCGGGCCACCGCATGGCTTTTTTTTCACCAGCTTCCCGCACCCGGTTTTCGCCGAAAACCCGTGCTCCGGCATCAGCCGCTTCCAGCATCGGCGCGGGTTCCACTGTTTTCGACACGGCAACAAGCGTTATGTCAGAACCTTTTCGCCCTGACCGGCGTGCCGCCGCGTCGATCCGCGCCAACACATCGCTCAAATTCTCGCGGACGCCCATCGCACAGGGACTTTATCACGCTGTCCGGGAATTTGGCAAGGCATGAGCGACATCGGTTATATTATGCGCGACTGTTGTTCGCAAGCGTGCGGGTCTGGGGGAAAAATGAAGCGCATTCTCATTATTGAAGACGAAAAGAAGATCGCCGACATCATCAAGATTTACCTGGACGCGGAGGGGTTCGAGGCGGACTGGACATCCAGCGGAATAGAAGGCATCTCCCGCGCGGTAAGCGGAGCCGACCTTGTGGTTCTCGATCTCATGCTGCCGGATATGGAAGGCGAGGAAGTCTGCCGGATAATCCGCCAGACATCCGACGTGCCGATAATAATGCTGACCGCCAAAAGCTCGGAGGAGGAACGGGTTCGGGGGCTTGGACTGGGCGCCGACGACTATGTCGTCAAGCCGTTCAGTCCGCGCGAGTTGATGCTTCGCATAAAGGCGGTGCTCAAGCGCGCCGATGGAGGCCGCGATCGGAACGCGGCCAATTCCGCGAATGTCGTCAGTTTCAACGGCGGCCTTCTGCGGATCAACGAGGCGCGGCGCGAGGTGACGGCAAACGGGCATCAGGTTGAGCTTACGCCCGTGGAGTTCAAGGCATTGCTTGCGCTTTCCCGGAATGCCGGGCTTGCGCTGACGCGCGCCCAGTTGATAGATCTCGTTTACGGATACTCTTTCGATGGCTTCGACCGCACGGTGGACGCCCACATCAAAAACATCCGCCACAAGATCGACGCCGATCCGCGCAAGCCGTTGTTCATCCAGACGGTCTACGGCGTGGGATACAGATTCATCGGCCATTCGGATGAAAATTAGGTTCGGATGAAAATCAAGTTTTTCCTTGCGTTCGCGCTGGTGGCCGCGATTTCGCTGCTTTCGAACATTGCATTCAGAAACATGATGGCCCACGACTTCGAGGATTTCATGCGTGGCGGTCAGGAGGACAGAATATATCTTCTGCAGGCGTCGCTCGAAAGCTCGTACCACGAAAACGGGTGGGACGCAAGGACGCTTGACAACTCCCTGTTCTGGGCTTTGATGTTGGGCTACGAGGCGAATGTTTTCGACGAGACAGGACGCCTTGCCGCCGATACCAGAGGGATGCTGTCGGGCGCGGGGCATCTTGTTATCAGGCGGCTTGAGGGGCTTGGCGTCATGCCGCCCGCATCCGTCGGCAGATTCGAGACCTATCCGCTATTTCTATCGGGCAGGCAGATAGGCAGCCTCGAGGTGCGCGATACGGCAACGGCGAGGGTTCGCGATGCGCGGGCCGACGTATTCCGGGAGCGCGGGCGGATGTTTCTTGTGGTATCCCTTATCGGAACGGGCGTGGGCGCGTTTATAGCCGGGCTTGCTCTCACCATGTACCTCAACAGGCCGATCAGCGCCCTGACGGACGCGGCGACGAACGTGCGGAACGGCGATCTTGGCGCGCGGGTGCGAACATCCCTCCATAACGATGAGATCGGCAGGCTCGGACACGCATTCAACGAGATGGTCGAAACACTTCAGCGCCAGGAATCGCTCAGGAAAAACCTCGTCACCGATCTGGCGCACGAATTCCGCACGCCGCTCAGCGTTCTTAGCGGCACGATCGAGGCTATAGATGACGGTGTGATAAAGCCCGACGCGGCGACGCTGAAAAACCTCGGCGAGGAAACCCGGCGGCTGGAGCGGCTGGTGTCCGGCATAGAGGAGATGGCGCGCGCGGAATCCGGCTATTTCTTCATTAGAAAGGATGCCATCGGCCTGGATGTTCTTGTGTCGAGCGTGGCCGAAAGCTACAGGCCGCTTTTCATGCGCAAGGGAATCGCGCTTGGGGTGAACCGCGATTCCGGCGGTGGAGTAGTGGTGCATGGCGATCCGGACAGGCTGAATCAGGTTGTGGTGAACCTTCTATCGAACGCTCTCAAGTACACCGGTCAGGGCAGGGTTGATGTTTCGGTTTACAGACAGTGTGGACAGGCCGTCATAGAGGTTGCCGACACCGGGCGTGGCGTGGAGTCTGAAAACCGCGAACGCATATTCGAGCGTTTTCACAAGGGGCGCGACAGCGACGGCCTGGGGCTTGGGCTGGCCATCGTGAAAAACATCGTCGAGGCGCATGAGGGAAGCGTGGAGTGCGCGGCCCGCGAGGGCGGCGGCACCGTATTCACAGTGCGGATACCCGCCTGAACGCAACCTGAGCGCAATTTGAGCAACCACTCGTATTACTCATTCGACAAAAGCGGCGCGATTCGCATAACTGTGAAGGTGGAGCCGCGATCGTCGAGGCCGGGCGTTACGGGATTACACGGAAACGCGCTTAAGGTGCGGCTTTCGTCGCCGCCGGTCGAGGGCAGGGCGAACGAGGAGCTTGTCGAGATTCTGGCGGAAGCGCTTGGGGTGAGGAGGGCGCAGGTTGGCATCGTTGGCGGGCAGGCATCGAAGAACAAGTCTGTGAGGGTGGAGGGCGCGGATGAGGCGGCGGTGAGGGGGTTGGGAGCCGGTTCCGAACCTCAGCGTAAATAATAAGCTCTATTAATGATAATAAATTGCCCTTGCAAGGGAAGCGATTTGCCGTTCCACTGCTTTGGGAGCGGAGGGAATTGTGCTACATCCCGCATCGCTTCAAAAGCCGCCTTGTCCAGTAATGGAATGCCGGAAGTTCTGGTCAACCGGATATTACCCACAGAGCCATCCGTCATAATCTCGAATTTGATGAAAAGATCGTAGTAACTGCCGGTCAACTCCTGCTCAATGTTATATCTTCTAACGTAATCCATCCAAAGAGCTACGATTTTTCGAATATTCGCGTTAATCTCCCTTTCACGACCAATCTGCTTCAACTGCTCAATATCAAGCGTAATCGGCGCATCCTCCTTCTTTGCCGCGCCGTACTGCTCGATAACCTTCGGATCGAACAGGGCGGTGCGGTTGCCGGGGAGAACGGGGGAGGCGGAAGGAGCTGCGGGAACGGGCGAGCCTATGTTTTCGCCGCTTGGCGCTGCCGATGGAACTTGCGTTGCTTGCGGAACCGGCGTTGCCGGCCAAACAGGCGCAGGCGGCATGTCCCCCAACGTTGGCAATGAAGCTGGTGCGGAGGCAATCGCGGGGATTTGCGATTTAGGCGGCGGAGCCTTCACCGGCGTTGGCGGCGCGGGAAGGAGATTGCTCGCCGCCTCATGCTGGACAATTCTCACCCTCATCGGCTTCCTGTCCGGCATCACCGGCGCGGATTCCGGAAGCAGCCGCAATAGCGCAAACAGAACAATGTGAAGGATAACGGATGCGATAAGTGCCCGGCGCATCGTCAATTATAGGCGCACCATGAGATGCCCGGCAATGACATGGCCGAAAGCCGCGCATAGTTCGGCAATATTTCCAGCCGGCACGATCTGGCTGGCCAGATCTGTCTGGCCGGCACATTTCCGGTGTAAACTACAACCATGAATCTTCAAGGCGTGTTTCCGGAGAGCACGATACTTGGCGTCTGCGGCTATTCCGGCTCAGGCAAGACAACGCTGATCGAGGCGGCCATTCCCGCGCTCTGCGACGCGGGGCTTCGCGTTGCCGTCATCAAGCACAACCGGCACGGCCTCGACATAGACCGTCCGGGTTCCGACACCGCCCGTTTCACACGCGCCGGGGCTGTTTCCGTTCTGGGGCATGGCCCTCATGAATCGATCCTTGTGCGCTCTTGCGGGCCGGAGCTTGCCGACGCGGCGCGTCTTGTTCCGCGTGATGCGGACATCGTGCTGGTGGAAGGGCACAAGAGCGCGCCGATTCGCCGGGTCTGGCTTGCCGGGCCGAATGAATCGAGCCTCCCCGATTCCGTGTTTCCGCCGCTCGAAATTCTTCAGTGGGCCGCGCCGGACAGACTTTCCCGTTTTCTTGAAATAGTGCGCGGGGAGATCGAGCGCTCAGTGCGCAAACGTCAAGTCAGGTGTGGAATCCTGATCGGCGGCAAAAGCTCTCGCATGGGCAGGCCGAAGGCGGGTATCCCGATCGGCGGCGAACCAATGGCCGTGCGGATTGCCCGTGTTTTGGGCGAGGCAACCGGTTCACCGCCAATGCTGCTTGGAACAGGGCATGTTCCGGAAGCTCTCGCAACGCTGGACAGACTGCCGGATGCAACGCGCATATTTGGCTCCATATCCGGCCGGTTTTCTGGCCGGATAGCTGGCCCCATGGCCGGACTATTGGCGGCAATGCGATGGATGCCGGAGGCGGCATGGCTCATCTGCGCCGTTGATATGCCGCGGATTTCGCCGGAGGCGGTTCGATGGGTGCTGGAAGAACGCAAGGCCGGGCGATGGGCCGTCATACCGCATCTTGCGGGAAAAGACAGACCGGAACCCTTGTTTGCCTGCTACGAGCCAATGATCGTGCCGGCTGTCGAGGAGATGGCCTCACGCGGCGAACTCCGGCTGAGAAGGCTTGCAGGGCATCAAAAGGTGGCTGCACCGACGGTTCCGGAAGAGTTCGAACCGGCCTTCACCAACCTGAACACGCCGGAAGATCTGCGTCTGTTTCTGGAATAAAGCCGGGATTCACTTTCGAAATGATCACGCGATTTGAATTTGAGTCTCTGGCCGGGAAACATCATGCCGGGCACGGGGGCCACTTCATCAGCCGCTCGACGGCTAGCTATGAAAATCAATGCGGATAGACAGTAAAATCCCTATCAAACCAAAGTATATGGAAAATATCCTTGTCCCTGAACCCTATCATTGGAGCTTTGCCATAAAAGCGAAAGGCGAGCAGAGAGACTTCTTTTGTAACAATCGAAGGGATTTCAGTTCTTATAGACGAATGCTCAATTTTTTCACAGCCAGACCCGTGTCGTGGTGCAGATCGGATTTGCGCCCAAGAAAGTTGACTCAGCTTGTGGAGAGTATCAGCAAAAGCCGCCTTCTCTTCAGGAGTGCATTTTGAAATGCAAAAATCTCTGCGAAGGTGGCGAAGTGAAAATGCAGGGCAGAGATGTTCAGTGCTTGTTGAAGCTGAATCATGAGCGGAAAAGTGCTTGCCTTCCTGTTGCTGCGGTCTTTTTAAACGACTCATGCTTTAAGATAGCACTTAAAATAATCCCTCATGGAGTCATGTGTAATTTCTTCGCTATCTTCTTCTGCTATTTTATAGGGCAGAGTTTCATGAGACATGTTCCGGAGTTTCCATGCGGAAAATTGACCAAAAACGTCATATATTTCATTCAGAAATTCCTTGATAGCATCAGAATAAACAGAAAAATCAAGATCAATAGGACGTGGAATAGAACCAGCTTTGTAATCTTTAAATGCATGATAAATATCAGGAACAACAGGGCCGTGTTTCCATGCAAAAATCTTTTCCTCAAACAAAGGAGGGCCGGTAGAGGCAAGATAAAGCCCTTGAGCAAAATAAAGAAGTTTTTGCAGTTTCAAATTAGAAATCAGGTCTCCAGATTCGTCATCCTGAAGAGCAAGAAAGTAGTCGGCTATTTGTCGTGCTGTCATCATAAACGTACTGTATCAGCTAAAAAATATAAAATCAACGAATTTGAAGGAGTATGGAAAAAATGGACACCAACGTCGGATAAAGTAGAACGACGGAGGTGCCATTATGAAAGGGATTCCGCATGGCCGGTTTCGCGAAGGAGTTTCGGGAGGAGGCTGTAAAAATAGTGCTGGATGGGGGCATATCGTTGCCGGAGGCGGCGCGGAGGTTGTCGTTGCCGGCTGCTACTTCCTTGCGTCAAGCAGCGCGCGCGTTCCCATGGTGATGAAGAACATCAGCGTGGCCGCAAGCACAATCGCCCCGCCGGGCGCGATGTCGAGCGTAAAGGAAACATAAAGCCCGGCGATGGTGGACACTGCGGCGGCCAGGCACGAGAGCGCGGCCATCGAAAACGGGCTGTTGGCTATCAATCGGGCGGTTGCGCCGGGAATTACCAGCAGGGCCGAAACAAGCACAATACCCACCATCCGTATCGATACCACAATCGCGATCGACAGCGCGGCCAGAAACAGCAGGTTCAGCGCCCTCACCGGAACGCCATGCACCATGGCAAGCTCCTCGTTGTATGCGGCAAGGAAAAGCTCTTTCAGGAAAAGCAGTATGAATACGGCAACTGCCGCCGCCATCGCTCCCGCCATCCACGCCTCTTCCGGCGTAATGGCGAGTATGCTGCCGAAAAGATAGCCGAAAAGATCCATGTTGTAGCTTCGCGACAGCCCGATGAGCACGATACCGAGCGCCATCGAGCTGGCAAAGAAGATGCCGATCGCCGTGTCGGCGGAAACTCGCGAGCGTCTGCCGACGATGTCTATGCCCACGGCCGCGGCAAGCGAATAAAGCACAGCCGTAAGAAGCGGATTCATGCCGGTTAAAAAGCCTATCGCCACGCCCCCGAACGCCGCGTGCGAAATTCCGGCCCCGATGAACGACATGCGCCGCAGCACAACGAATACGGAAACAAGGCCGCAGACAACACTCACGGCAAGCCCGGCGGCAAGCGCCCTCTGGCCGAAACCTGTCTGGAGGAGCTCGATCATGGCCGCAGAAGTTCCGCCATCATGGCCGCAGGCGCTCGCACTTGTCGCAGACCGCCGAATGCATCAGAATGTCCACGCTCTTTCCGTAAAGCCCGGCCATCACGCCTTCGTCCAGCGCCCCGAGAGGATTCCCATGATAGTGAAGCGATCTGTTCAGGCAGGCGATTTCATCAACGTATGACGTGACGGCTCCGATGTCGTGCGTCACCATCAGGATGGTTATGGCGAGCCGCCCCTGCAACCCCTTGAGAAGATGGTAGAAATCCTCCTGGCCAACCACGTCGATGGCTGTTGACGGCTCGTCGAGCACCAGCAGCCTCGGCTCGCAGGCAAGTGCGCGCGCTATCGAGACGCGCTGCTGCTGGCCGCCGGAGAGCCGGTCAAATGGGACCGACTCGAGATCGGCTATGCCCATCATGTCAAGGCATTCGCGCGCGCGAATTTTGTCGCTGCGTCCGGGCCACCTGAAAAGCCCTATGCGCCCGTAAAGCCCCATCATGACCACATCGATTACGCGAAGCGGAAAGCCGCGTTCGGCGGTGGCCCTCTGCGGGAGGTAGCCGAAGACGTTTTTGCCGCGGCGAAGTTCATGCGGCTTGCAGCCGAAAATCAGCACACTACCGCTTCCGGGCTGCTGAAGCCCAAGTATCACGCGAAGAAGCGATGTCTTGCCCCCGCCGTTTGGCCCCACGATGCCGAGGAATTTCCCCTCGTCGAGCCTGAGAGAAATATCGCTCAAAATCTCCTGTCCGCCAATCGACAGGTTGAGACCGCCTATTTCGAGCGCCGCCGCCACCGCTATTTCATTGCCTCTTCCATGGCCGCCAGATTGCGGCGCATCATCGAAATGTAACCGGAATTTTCGCCCATGGGGTCGAGCATCGCCACGCGCGCGCCCGATTCGCGCGCAATCGCCTCCGCCGCGCGCGGGCTGAACTGGGTTTCCGCGAATATCACCTTTATGCCCGACGACCTGATCCGCCTGACCAGAGCCGCAAGTTTGCGCGGCCCGGCCTCACGGCCAGGCGCCTCCTCGATGATTCCGGCAAGCTTCAGCCCGTACCGGCGCGCGAAGTAATTCCATGAATTGTGGAACGTGACAAACTCTTTTGTCCTGAAGCGCGAAACGTACGCGGCGATATTCCTGTGCAGCTCCTTGAGTTCAGCCTTATATAACTCGGCGCGTCTGACATAGTAGTCGGAACCGGAGGGATCGAGCAATGAAAGCTCAAGCGCGATCCTGTCAACCATCAGCATGGCAAGAAGCGGATCGAGCCAGACATGCGGATCGATTGCGCCATGCTTATCACGACCATGGTCGTCATGCGCATTATTACCATGGTCGCTACGCGCATTATTACCATGGTCGCTACGCGAATTATTACCATGGTCGCTACGCGACTGGGGATCGTCTTCGCCAAACGGCAGAACGTCCAGACCGTTCAGACCGTCGATGAGCGTGACAGTCTTAAGGCCGGATGCGCCGGATGAAACTATGCGGTCCGCCCAGTATTCAAGCCCCGCGCCCACGCGGAAGAAAACCTGCGCGGTTGAAAGCGAGGCGACGAGTGACGGGGACGGATCGAACGAATGCGGATTCGCGCCGGGAGGAAGCAGGCGCGTCACCTTCACCCTGTCGCCGCCCACCTGTTGCGCCAGATCGGCCAATGGCTGAATGCTGGCAGCAACCGGAATTGGCTCAATCGGCGGCTGGGCGTTGGAGTGGAACGGGAACAGCATGATTACAAGCAGTACGAGAATATTCATTTCGCCTCAACCTTTGCGTTGTATCTGTTCATGGCGGCGTCAACGCCATCCCGGATGATCGTCTCGACGGCATCGGCGGCCGCCACGACGGCGGGTTCAATTATCGCGCGTTCGTCCCTGTCGAACGTTGTCAGAACGTAATGCTCCACGGGAACCCCCTTTTTGCGCCCTATGCCCACCTTCACGCGGATAAAGTCGGTTGTATGAAGGTGGAATATGATGTTTTCCACCCCCCTGTGGCCGCCGCCGCTTCCGCCGCGCCGTATCTTGATTCTGCCTGTTTCCATGTCGAGGTCGTCATGCATGACGACAAGGGTTGCGTCACTGCCCATGTAGTCGAGAATTGCCGAGACCGCCTCGCCGCTTCTGTTCATGAAGGTTTGCGGCTCGGCTATCACAACGCCGTTTCCGGCGAAGACGCCGCGCCCATGGCGCGACTGGAACGATGTTTGTGTGATCGGGATGCCAAGGCGTGCCGATAGAACATCGGCCATCATGAAGCCGATATTGTGCCTTGTAAACGCGTAGCGGACCCCGGGATTTCCGAGGCCCGCCAATAGCCATCGCGGCATGGTGTTATGCCGTCATCAGGCGCGAAAGCCCGACTATTTCTTGCCCTTGCCCTTTGCGGCGGGCTTTGCCGCCGCAGCCTCAGACTCGTCCGCGCCCTTGGGCATGAGGACGGTTAATAGCGAGGTTTTCGGAGCGGTTTTCAGGGTAAGACCCTCCGGAAGCTTCAGATCCGATGCGTGAACCGTCTTTCCGGCGGCCACGTTCGTAACATCCAGGCTAATGGCTTCCACGATATGTTCCGGCAGGCATTCAACCTTCACCTTGCGGTTCAGAATCTCCATCGTGCCGCCCGCCTTTACTCCCTTCGACACTCCCTCGATGACAATCGGAACGCGCGTGATCACCTTCTCATCCATCTTGATTTCGGTCAGATCCATATGCACCAGCTCGCCCGTGACCGGATGAACCTGATACTCCTTGATCATCGCGAGGCGCTCGCCGGCGGCCGGATCGGAAGGCACGTTCAGGCGAAACACCGCGAACTCGCCCTTGCGGCTGTTGATGACCTTGAGAACCGGCTTCTTCTCGATATCGAGAGCCACCGACTTGCCCTTGCGGTTCAGCACCGCAGGAAACCTGCCTGCCGCCCGAAGCTTGCGCGCGACACCCTTGCCGCTCTTGTCCCTGATAGTTACATCGATCGTTACTGCTTCCATCGTAATTCCTCCTTAACGCCCGGCCATAAGACAGGCGGTTGTTGCAAACGTAATATCCCTAGACAAACAGGGAGCTAACCGAGGTTTCCTCATGTATGCGGCGTATCGCCTCACCCAGAATCGGTGCAGTGCTCAACTGGATGATCTTATCGCATCGCGTCATCTTCTCGCCCATCGGAATGGTGTTCGTCACGATCAGCCTGTCGATGACGGATGCGTTCACGCGGTCGATGGCGGGGCCTGAAAGCACGCCATGCGTACAGGCGGCGAATACCCTGTTCGCGCCCTGATCCTTCAGGGCCTTCGCCGCCTGGACAATGGTTCCGGCGGTGTCGATCATGTCATCGAGCAGAAGCGTATCTTTGCCCCCCACGTTTCCGATAACGTTCATCACCTCGGAAACATTCGCCTTTTCGCGGCGTTTGTCCACGATGGCAAGCGGAGTGTCCAGCCGCTTGGCGAAAGCGCGCGCCCTTTCGGCGCCGCCAGCGTCGGGTGAAACCACCACGAGGTTGCCAAGCAGATTGTCATTCACGTACTTCAGGATTATAGGCGCGGCGTACAGATGATCAACGGGGATATTGAAAAAACCCTGAATCTGTCCGGCGTGAAGATCGATGGTGAGCAGGCGGTTGATTCCGGCGGCGGTAATGATGTCGGCCACCAGTTTCGACGAGATCGGCACGCGGGGCTGGGCCTTTCTGTCCTGCCGGGCGTATCCGTAGTAGGGAATGACCGCCGTGATTCTGCCCGCCGAGGCGCGCTTGAGCGCATCTGTGATGAGCAGAAGCTCCATCAGGTTGTCGTTGACCGGCGCGCAGGTGGACTGGACGACGAAGACATCGGAGCCGCGCACGTTTTCGTCGATATGAACCATTATCTCGCCGTCGCTGAACTGGTTTACGCGAGCCTCGCCAAGCGGTATCCCAAGAAAATTCGCCACCTCCCCGGCAAGTGGCTTGTTTGCGTTGCCGCTTAATATGCTCAATTTTCTATACATATTTCTATACATAATTATGTGTATGTCCCGTTTCCATAAATGTACTGGCTGGGGCGCCTGGATTCGAACCAGGGATTCCGTGAGTCAAAGTCACGTGGCTTGCCGCTGGCCTACGCCCCAAGTCCCGATACCGATCTGTTGCGTCAGTGTTTCCACCACAGCGCGCCACAAGCCGCCGAATCCGTCGGCAGCCTCTTCGAAATTGGCCATGGCCTCTTCGGCGGCGGCCTTCGAAAAAAACAGCCCGGCCACAGCCGACCCGCTTCCGCTCATCACGGCCCCTGCCGCTCCAAGCTCAAGCAGACGCGATTTCAGCTCGCCGATAACCGGAAACCGGGCGATTACCACAGCCTCGAAGTCGTTATGAAGCACTTCCGGCATCCGGCCTGCCGCAAGATCGGCGATGCCAAAGCAGGATAGTTTATAATCAGTACCCGTATTTGTCAAATCAAGGTTTTGGTAGGCCCACGCCGTCGGCACGCCGCATTCCGGCTTTACAAGAAGCAGATGCAGCGGCTCCGGCGGCACGAACGGCTTCACCACTTCTCCGCGTCCGCCCACGCGGGCGGCCGGGCCGTGGATGAAAAACGGCACGTCGGAGCCGAGGCGCTCGGCCAGTTTGTGCAGCCTGCCTGCGGAAAGGCCGAGCCGCCAGAATTCGTTCAACGACTTGAGCGTCGCCGCCGCGTCGGAGCTTCCGCCGCCAAGCCCCGCGCCCGCCGGTATTTTTTTCTCCAGCAGTATGCGCGCACCGGCATCAACGCCGGCTTCCGCGCGAAGCAACTTCGCCGCGCGAACCACAAGATTGCTTTCGGGCGGGCCGATGTCGCGGCTGTCGCATTCGAATTCCAGCCTTTCGCACGGCTCGATGGTCAGCGTGTCGAACAGGCTCACCTGATGGAAGACCGACTCGATCTCGTGATAGCCGTCTGGCCTTTTGCCAAGAACCCTGAGGCAGAGATTCACCTTTGCCGGCGCATGGATGCGAATCGGCTGCATTTTAACGGAAGGTTACGGCTTTGTCGGCCTGTCGGCAAGCTTGTCGTTCAACTGGCGGACAAGCTCCGGATTGTGCTTGACAAGCTCCAGAGAGTGACGCCACGCCGCGCGCGCTTCTTCCGGCATGTTGTTTTTCAGGTAAATATCGCCCAGGTGGTCGTACATCACCGGATCGTCTTTCACGTTCCGGGCCGCCTTCAACTGTTCGGCAAGCGCCTCCGCGTATCTCCCAAGCTTGTAAAGCGCCCATGCAAGGCTGTCCCTGATGTATCCGCTGTCGGGCTTGAGCGAAACAGCCTTTTGAATGAGGGCGAGCGCCTCGTCAAGGTTCATACCGCGTTCGGCCAGGCTGTATCCGAGATAGTTGAGCGCCTCCGGATGATCGGGGTTTTCCGAGAGGGTTTCGCGGAGAAGCCGCACCATCTCGTCGAACGAACCGAGCTTTTCCTCAACCACCGCGAGGTTGAAAAGAAAGTCGTCGCGGTGCGCCGTTGTAATCGACAGCCCGGCCTCAAGCTCTGTCTTCGCCTCGTCGTAGCGCTTGGCCTCAAGCAGCGCGCTACCCAGGTAGAGATAGACTTCCGGAGCTTCCCTGTTGAATTCGAGCGCCTCGCGGAATGTTTTTATCGCGTCGTCCAGCCTGCCGGTCTTGCCGTATATATAGCCGAGTTGGATGTACGCTCGAACCTCGTAGGGGGTCCGGTTGATAACCTTCCTGTAAACCTCGACAGCCTCGTCATACCGCTTCAACTCCTGTAGCGACACTCCCAGATAGTAGAGCGCGGCGGCATCCTCCGGCGCGATCTCCAGCGTGCGGTTAAATTCGCCCACGGCATCTTCCAGCCGCTTGTTCTCAAGATGGAGAATTGCTATCCGGAAATGAAGCTCTGCGTTGCCCGGATCGGCATCGCTCATTTTCTTGTACTGCTCGATAGCCTCCGCGTACGACTGCTTGCGCACAAGCGCGGCGGCAAGACGCTCGCGCACGCGGATGTTGTCGGGGCTGGCCTTGAGCGCCGCGCCGTAGTAAGACGCGGCCTTTTCCCAGTTCTCCTCGGTTTCGCTGATTATTCCAAGGTTCACAAGAGCCTGATCGAAATTGGGTTTCAGCTCCAGCATCCGCTCGAAGTAAGGCTTCGCCTTCAGGTAATCGCCCTTTTCCAAATAGAGATTGCCGAGGTAGTAGACCGCCATGAAGCCTTCCGGCTGCATGGCTTGAAGCCGTTTGAACGCCTTTGCCGCCTCGTCGTACTCTTTCGAAAGCATAAGCAGCACGCCAAGCTGCATCAGCGCATCGGCGTTTTTGGGGGATATTTCCGTTATTCTTTTATATGCGGCCGCCGCTTCCTCTTTCCGGTTGGCCGCCTTGCGGCATTCCGCAAGAAGCATCAGCGCGTTTATGTCGTCCGGATAACGGATCAGCAGTTTCTCGGCAACGCCCGCCGCCTCGTCCGGCGAGCCGGAGCGAAGAAGCGCGCGCCCAAGTTGAACCGGAAGATAGGCCGATTCCGGGTCGAGCCCGATCGCCTTTCTGTAATGGTTGACAGCCTCCCCGATTTCGCCCTTCAACTCCTGATTGTACCCGGCCATGAAATGATACGCAGCGTCATTATTAAATGAAGGAGCGTCAGCGGCCGGTCTTACGCCTGTGTTTGCAGAAGCGCAGGCCGAAACTGACAGCCAGAGCAGGAGGGCAACAGACGCATTAAGGCCGGCGGATATCGGAAATTTCATACGGCAATTAAAACACAGCAGCCGGCGGCATGACAAGAAATATGCGCTGGATTAATTGACACCCGCCGCAGGAGCGGCCATCGGGCGGCGGGCCGGAGCGGAGAGATATGGGGGTTGTACACGCATGCGATAATTTCGGAGTGCGGATGCGATAATAGCGTTTAAAAAACGCTTTGACTATATTAAATCCGGTTTGACGCCCATGCGCTACCAGTTCCGGATTAGCAGTTCTCTTGCCTTGGCCGCCTTGCCGCTCCGGTTATTCAGCGAATATGTCAGGGTCACCTCCGTCATGGTGAAGCGGGTGAAAATCCGGCGCATGTCGGGATGGTCGTTAATACTAAGGATAGCCTTCCCCTTCATCCCCGCCATAAGCGCCGCCAGCCGGTCATACTGCTCAATCTTAAACGCCACGCCGTAGCCTTCCGTCTGCCAGTATGGCGGATCGAGGTAAAACAACGTGTGTTCCCGGTCATATCGAGTTACACAGTCATCCCACGGCAGGTGTTCGATTATACATCTGACCAGTCGTAGGTGGATTGCGCTCAATTCTTCCTCTATCCTCAGTAGGTTAAGGCGAGGCGAACTGGTGGTTGCATATCCAAACGTCCGACCTTCAAGCCGTGCGCCGAAACTCAGCTTCTGTAGATAGTAGAAACGGGCGGCCCTTTGGATGTCGGTTAGCGTTTCCGGCGGTGTATCGTTTAGCCATTCGAACATCTTGCGACTTGCCAGCGACCATCTGAATTGCCGGATAAATTCTTCCAGATGATACTGTAGCACCCTATAGAGAGTTACCAATTCACGATTAATATCGTTCAGTACCTCGACTTTGGCTGGTTGCGGACGCATAAACAGTAGCGCCGCGCTGCCGCAGAACGGTTCGACGTAACATGAGTGCTCCGGGAATATTGGCAGGATGTGTTTTGCCAGACGGCGTTTGCCGCCCATCCACGGCAAGCATGGTTTAATAATCATTTGCGAGCCTCCATTATTTTATGATAGGCTCCCGTGCCGCGCGCGGCGAGGGAAGCCTTGGCTGGGCTCACAGGTAAGGCTGTGTGTCTGGCGGCCGGGCCGTGTTCCCGCACGATCCGGCCGCTTCCCTTTATCATTCAGTGTTCCGCCCTTACGGGCAGTCATCCTCCATATCGTTTTCCCCGGTCATACCGCAGTGATTTTAAGCTGGTTACTGGTTATGCCGAGGTCGCTCCAGTTGGCCACGTCCTGCGCGCCTTCGTTCACACGTACCCACACGCTCAGGGCGTTGGCGGAACCGCCAAGCACTTGCGTGCCGATGTTTAGGCTCTGTCCGGCAGCTCCGAGACCGCCTTGCGCCGCCGCCAGCTTCATCACTGTGGCAGCATGGCCGTTGCCGGGGTTGGAGTCGGTCACGGTCAGCGTGATTTGATCCGTGCCGGGGTTGCTTGCCGCCTGGGCCTTTTTAGTGCCGTCGGCGCTACCGAAGTAGAGATGCACGTCCACGTTGCCGGTGGAGCCGTCGGCGTTGTGTTCGGTGGTTAGTTCCGTGCCGGTTGTTACCGGCTGTGTCAGGTTTGCGTCGTAGAATAGTGCGAATGTGCTCATGTTTCAAGTCTCCTTTTATGTAAATAATTCGTGTACTGCCAATGTGAAGGGTTCGCCCGGCCCCGAAAATCCGCCGATAGCGAGGTGCGGCTGAATCAGATATCTACCGTCCTGATCGAGGTCGCCGGGCTGCGTGACATACCGCAGGCTCCGCGTTCCGGATACCGACGCCTGCCACCGCGCTTCCGTGCCGTCCGGCATCCTTACCTGTAAGACCGTGCCGGTTGCGCCGGTCATGTCCTCGCCCATGTCCACGACAATCTCGACGCCGGTTGCGCCCGTGTAAATTTTCGCCATATCAGCCCTCCAGATCGATCTTTGACGTAAACATGGCCTGCCGCGCGATACCCGATCTTCGCGCGATAACATGCGGCGCGGCGGAACTGAACAGCGCCATGCGGCCAAGGCGCGACGTCGCCCGGAATGTCACTCGCCGTATCTGGTTGACCACCCGCTGAACTGACGGTGATAACGGCGTTTCGATGCCGTAGGCGCTCTGCGCTGCGGGCGCGGCTGCCGCCGTGACGGCGAATAGGCGCTGCATTGCCGTGGCCTGCGCGGGTGTCTCGATGGTAAAGACGCGGACGGCCACAGACGATGCGGACGCGCCGGTGGCGAAGATGCTGGAAATTATCGGGCTGGCCGCCTGTTCTACGGCATACACGCGCTGCTTCGCGGGCGACGCGGACACGCCGGTTTTAAACAGGCTTTGAAGCGTTGGGCCTGACGGCGTCTCACGAGTATATAAATATTGTACGAAAGGGGCGGACGGCTGCTCCGCCGAATGCACGCGCTGGACGGTGGACGCCGACGGGATTTCGAGCGTGTACGAGCCGCCGGTGGCCCAGACTACCGACGTGAGAGAGTAGGGCGACGCAGACCCCTCGTTCCAGACGATCAGGTGGTTGTTGGCCCCGTCGGCGTCGCTCACTGCGATCGCGCCCTGAATGACGTTCGCGCTGGCCTTGATTAAGACCTCCGCGCCCCATGCCGCGCCGTCGAACTCGCGTCCATAAAGTTTGTTATCGCCCTTGTCGTAGACGATGAAGAGAGTATTGCCGTTTACGCCTATGCCCAGGCGCGCGTGCGAGGTCAGCCCTGTGATACCGGAGGATATTAATATGGTATCGAACGGGGCTGTGCCGGAGCGTTTGTAATGCCTGATAGCGCCGGTTGAGCCGGTAATGATAACTGTGTGAACTGCCCCGGACGACGTGGCCTTGGTGCATACCTGTTTCTGCCCGTTGACATACGACGTCACTGCAACAATCGACGACCACGCTCCCCATGACGATGTCGCGTTTGTCCAGTGCCGAGACGCCAGCGCCGGTTCAGCTGTGCCGGAGCTGTTGCCGCGCCATAGGGTTTCCAGCATATCTCCAGGTGCGTCGGGGATTGCTATCAGGTCTCCGGGATACGATCCGCTCCAGCCGCTCGGCGCGTTCTGGTTAAAGGTCACCCATGTTCCCTGCCCGTCGGTCTGGGTGTTGCGCCAGACGTAGATGTCATGAGCCTTGAGCTTCATCCACGGCATCCCTGTGCTGTCTACGCCAACGACCACTCGCCCGGCGGCGCTGGGTGACGGCGAGACATCCGCGCCCTTGGTTGTAGAGCCGTCAGCGTTCAGCGTAATCTGCCGGTATCGAGCCGTGGTATTGGCTGCCGCGCCGGCCACGTGCAGCGTGTTTCCAGACAACATCGTATCGTGCAGTGTTGTCGTGGCCGATGCGAAAATCTGGCCATCGAGCGTCCACGTAATACCGTCGGAGGATTTATACAGCACACCGCCCGTGCCGTTGTTGGCAGCGCACCACCACCAACCGTTGCAATAGTACGCGCCCCTGGTCTGGCTATGGGCGATGGCGTCAATAGTTGTTGTCGTGCTGACTGTCGGGTCGATTATCACGGGGTACGCGGCGTCGTCCCACCAGGACGGATCGGCAAGCTCCAGAGTGATAGTGGATGCCTCGCCGTCCCATGCGGCGGCTACAGGGGCTGTTCGCCCGGATGCGTCGGAGGCTGCCAGATTGCCGATAGTGAATAACAGCGTGCCGTCATCGAGGCTGTGAAAGTCGATTCCGTTTCTGCCGTTCTGCCTGGCGTCAACGCCGGTTAACGAAACCTCAAAAACCGCCGCCCGCTGCGGGACAGGACGGTAGATAACAATATTTTCTTTTACCGTGTTGCCGTCGATCTCAATGGTTATGTCAACCGCCGGGCCGAGGTATAACAGCGCCGCTGCTCCATCGACCGCGTCGATTGCCGGCGCTTTCGCGTCGCGCAGCACCCATTCGGCGTAATGGCTGCTGTCGGAGCCTATGCGGCAGTACGGCAGACCGTCCGACTGCCGTACCAGACTGGCGTGAATCAGTCCGTTATCGGCGGCGTGAATGAAACCGCCTGATGCAGGGTAAAAAGTGTTGTCGATGGCTATACGGCTGATTATCGCCACGCTCAATACTCCATAGCCACAATGATTATCGTGTCGTTTTGGCGGCGGCCGCCGGGCTGGAATCCCAAGGAAATCACCTCACATACGGGCGAGCCGGGTGCGAAGGCCAGCGTTACGGTGTCTCCGGCCTCCAGATCGCAGTTGTCTAGGAAAACTGTGAACTCATGCACCCAATGGCGGCCCTTGTAGCGCGAGCGGTAGAACAAGGCGTTGTTGCCGGCCATATTGAAGTCCGCCACGAACTCAAACCTGAACAGATCTGGCCGCTCCGAAGCTCCGTGATCGGCCACGGACGACGCATCGGTAAACGAGATCACGCCCTTGCAGGCGGTATCACCGCTGTCGTAGGTTGACCAGTCGCGATCGTAGTGCAGATTGACGGTGTTGATCAGGTCGGATAGCCGTGTGCGATATCTTCGCCACGCGAGACGCCCGCCGCTGTTCATGCGCACCATATCCGCCGTGATCGTCCGTTGCGATGCGGGAGCTGTCTCGTGACACCATGTCAGGTGCGGCCTGTCGATCCGCATTTTGAGACGGCAGCGGCACTGCCGGGCCATGTCCTGAAGCCACTGCCACGCGGTTTTATACTCGCGGATCGCTCCCGCGAACTTGTAGCCCGACGCGGCCATCTCCGGCCCGGCGTCCCCCATGCCTGCGGCCGATCCGGCGTAGACCGACGTGAAATGCTTAATGACGTGATCCGGGCGCTCGATCAGCGCGCCGGGCGTGCCCGTGTACGTGCCGGAGGGAGTGTCCATGTGCCCTTGCACGTCCGCCAGCACCTCGTCACCCACGATAGTGTTGGCGCTGGAATTGCCGGTGATCACCGACGGCGATGCCATATACACGTCGCCCTGCATGTTGTTGTCGTAGTTGTGTGTGACGCCGGAGGCGGGAGCCTGCTCAGTAGCGGATAGATAGCCGGTACGCTTTGCCGATGTGATCGTGATGCCTCCCCACGCGGCCTGCGGAGATGCCCCTTCCAGGTGTATTGCTACTTCTACGGGGTCGTTGGCCGGGGCCGTAACGGTAATAGTGTTCCCCGTCGGGTTGTATGATGGGAGAACCACCCCGCCGATAGTCACCGTGAGCGAGCATGGAAAACTGGTGTTGGGGAGGAAATACACGTCATAGTCATAATGTATCTCGAAATTGGCGGTCGTCAGGCTGGAATTGGCAGGGAACGTGATGTTGCCGACCGCCCAGGGGAACTGCGGGTTTGTTGGCACATTGACCTTGGGCGGCAGGGAGGCGGCCTGGTCGTTGACCGCCGAGGCCGTGCTCAGTCCGTGGCCGTGATTTCCCTGGCTGATGCTGATAGCGGCGCGGATCGACATGTAATCCGCCGTCCATTCGGCGTCGATAATGCCAATGTTCATTGCCTGCTCCACCGTGAGGTAACCCGACAGCGCCACTACCGCCCTGGCTCCCCAGCCGCCGAGCTGGCTGCCCGCCTGTCCCGTGTACCGGGAGACGAGCGAGCCAAGGCTGGTGATGTCCACGTCCAGCCCGTTCACGCGCACCCAGACCCTGTCGATGCTTTTTACCGGATGATCGGCCACCAGATAGATGTATTGAGTCAGGAATTCCCATACCGTCGCGCCCTTGGCGTGCTCCGCCGCGAGTGTGTCGTTGTAGCCGCGCGTCACCTCGCAATATGTGCTGCCGTAGCCTTCCATGACGGTGATAAGCATATGTTCGGCGTCCACGACGATCTCCATTCCGGCGCGGAACTGTCCGGGATCGCCCAGCCTCAGCCAGTCCTGCCCGACGTCCATGTTGGACTGTAAAAGGGTCATCGCTCCCGCCTTCAGCGCCGGGCAGGCCAGCCGCTTCACGGAGCCGTAGACAATCGGCTTCACCCTGCCCACGTCGTCCGGGTCGGCGTCCGGATAATCGGCGCGCGTGATCTTCGTCCCCACGTAGTTCCGGCAGCGGATCGAGGCATCCTCCATCGAGATTTTTATGATAGTCTCGGATTCGAATTCGTAGTCCGTTATGTAGCCCGTCCATATCACCTGTGGCGGCGCGGATAATGCGTCCAGCCCGTTGTACCAGAGCCAGAGCGCGCATAGGTGCTTTTCGGGCACGCAGGAGCCGAGCAGGTTTTCAATGTTGTTTTGGTCGGCGCGGTCGATGATGCAACTCACCGAAAAATCGCTGACCTGCGCGTCGTCGAGGCCCGCGCCGATACCCATGTTTATCCGTCCCCACGACGCGATCCACGGCTTTGTGACGGTGGACAGAAACTCGTTCGGCCACCACGGTACCGTCACAGGAATGTCCGACAGATACACCGTGGCATCGCCGAGGGTGCATTGGAGCATCCAGACCGGCGTTGCGCCGGTCTTTTTGTTTTTCTCCGCCGTGAAGCCGGCCGAAAAACTCCTCATCCCTCGATCCTCAAAAGCAGCCGCACGGCGAAGCGTCCGTAACGCTCGGTGAATTCCGGCTTTGGCGTCATCAGCCTGACCGCATGGGAAGCTCCGTTATGGTCGTAATACGTGAAGACGTTGACCGCTCCCACGGCCACGGTGCGGATGAACGAATCGAGCGCCGCCTTATCGGCGCTTGAGATCGACGGCCACGACAGCACGATGGTGTCCTCGGGGAAAATCCCCTTATTGTAGATGTATAGGCTTCCGCCGCCGGATCGATCCACCGGCTGAAAAAACTCGCAGGCGTAGACCGCTCCCTGCTCCGGATTGCGAGAGAAGGTCACCGACCCGGCGGGCGCTGACGCGCGTTCGAACCTGACGGCGGCCATGTCAGGCGAGCCTCATGCGAGCCTTGGTGAACATATCTACCTCTTGCAGGCCACTATAACCACGCCGGACGGCCTGCCCGCGCGATCCTCGGCGTTCAGCTCGCCCTGAAGCGCGCTCATGACCGCCAGTATCTTTTTCCGTTCGGGGCAGTCGTCTACCTGGCTGCACGATACGCACCTGTTCATATCTATCGCCCACATATTAGTTGAACCTCCTTTGAAGTCTATCCTTCAGTTGTCGCGCTACCTCGCGCGATATGGCGTCGATGTCGAGGGATGCCCCGGCCTCGCCCGATGGCGTAGTGGCGGGTTCGAACCCGCGCGTGCCGATGTATATGTCGCCGATGGTTATCATATGTGTGGCCCCTGTGGCCGCCCCGGCAATATCAGTGCCCGCCTTCCGCCTGGAAGCCTCCTCGAACGAATATTGCGTGTAAACGTTGTGCGCCGACCGGGACATCGCCTTGTCCGATGGCGTATAGGCAGGCTCCGGTGACTGCCCCGTATCGAACGATGCGGACATGGCGGATGTTGTGGACACGTCAGGCGCAAACCCCTGAATTTTCGCACGCAGCGTGCCGAGCGCTCCGGAGACCTGATCGTTCAGCGTGATAGTTATCTCGGTGTCGAGCGAGTGGAGCAGGTTGTCCAGGTCAATGATCCGGTCGCGGTAGTGCTCCATCATCTCATCGGCCTTGGACATGGCGGTTTCCACCGCTGTCTGCCAGTCGCCCCAGGCGGTTATCTCGTCCTGTTTGGCCTGCCGCATTCTCTCCTGCTCGGCAACTATCGCGGACTGAGCGTCTCGCACCTGACCGAGCGCATGGGTGACGGTCTGCTCCAGTGTCAGCATCCAGTCGCCATCAGATATCTCCCGCGCCGCCCCCGCCGCGGCCTGCTGGAACTTCACCAGCGCGTCGATGCGCTCCTGCCCCGAAAGGGCGGTCGCCGCGCGGAATTGCTGCTCCAGCGCATCCTGTGTGGAGTAATACTGCTCCAGCGGCGACATCAGCCTCTGCCGGAGGCCGAGTTCCAGATCGCCGTAGTCCTCGCGCTGCTGCCGGATAGTCTTTTCTAGATCGGCCAGCTCCTTCGTTTTGGCTATCTGGGCGTCCACCGCCTGCTTGTGCATCTGATCGAGCGCCGAGTAGTACTGCTGCCACGCCGCAAGCCGGGCCTGAGCTCCAGACGTGTCTATTTCGAGCATCAGTTTCTGCTGTCCGGCCAGCGCGTCGCGGGGCGCGCCGGATTGAACGAGCGCGTCCATTGCTCCCTGCTCGATCGCGCGGCGGCGGGAATATACGGCGTCCAGCGCCTTGATGTATTCATCCAGAGGGGCGCGCATGGAGGTGATATCGATCTGCGTGGGCAGGTTTTCACCATCCCCCGCAACCTGCGCCGTTATGTGTTTCATGGCATCGCCAAACCACTGCCCCCACGCCTTTTCGCTCTCGGCATCCAATGCGGACATCGCCCTGGCGTATGCCTCGACCCCCTTCGTGGCGGTTTCCACGGCCTTGGCCATATCCACGGCGGCCTGTTTTTTCTTCTTTTGTGCCAACACCCACGCATGCGCGTCGGCGTCGTAGACCATCTTGCCGGAGGCAACGGCGGCGTTGAATTTCTCCATCGCGGCATCGCCGGTAAATCCGTGTCCGGCCAGCCTTCGCGCCCGCTCGCCCTTCGCCTCGGCAAGGCCGGTTTCGGCATCCTTGAGCGCCTTTTCGGTCGCGTGTATGCCCCACGGATCGGCGCTCTTTTCTATCATCTGGCCGATCTCCCATCCGGCGAAGGCCGCGCCGGTCGACAGCGCCAGCGTGTTGATTGTGCCGAGGCTGGTTATCCAAGCATCGAGCGGGGCGCGGATGGCCTGTAGCCCCGACAGCTTGTTCCATAGCGTTATCTGCGAGACGAGCGCCCCCTCCGCAGCCGCCTGCACGCCAAACCATGCCACCATAGCGCGTTCCGCCGCGCCGATGTCGAGCGCGTATTTGGCCCATGCCCCGGCGATGAGCATCTGAGTTATTGTGTCCAAATTCCGGATAACCGCGCCCGTTGCCTTTTCGACCGGCGTCAGCGCGTCCAGCACCGTTCTTACCACGCCGGAGACGTCTGCCGCCATCTCCGCCGATCCGGAGGCGTCGAGGTTGAACCCCAGATTTTTGGGCAGCGCCTGAAAGTGTTTTTTGAGCGCGTCGAACGCCCCGGCGTTCATGATCTCCACCTGCATCTTCTGCATGGCCGTCTTCGCGCCCGATACCATGCCGTCCCACGTGCCGGCCATCTCGGCGGCCGCGCCGTCGTAATTCTTTTGCAGTCCCCGGAAGAGGGCATCTAAGCCGCTGCCCGCGTCGAGTGCGCCGCTCTCTATCCGCTTTGACAGTTCCTGCATCGACAGCCCCATCTCATCGGCCATCGTCCGCATCGCCGTGGGTATCACCTCGCCGAGCTGCTGACGCAGCTCCTCCATGGAGATCACTCCCTTGCCCGCCATCTGGATAATGGCGACGGACGCGCGTTCCATCTCCTGCCCGCCGCCGCCGAAGGCGGCGATCGTGTCGGTGAGCGTCTTCAGGCTACCGCCCATCGGATCGAGTCCGGCGACCTGGAGTTTCACAAACGCGTTCCGATACGCCTGCAGTTCCATCACCGGATTGGCGGACGAGAAGCGAAGCAGCCAGTCCATGCTTTGTCTGCCGCCCTCGGCGGAGCCGGTCAGGCGCGTGAGCATCTTTTCGGTTTTTTCAAATCCGGCGGCGGTGGCCACGGTGCTGTCCGCCACCTCGCGCATCGACGAGGCGGCGCCCTGGAGTGCCGCGAACCCCACCAGCCCCTTGATCAGCCCGATGGCCGACGAGGCAGCCCTGTCGCACGCGCCGCCGAATACGCCCACGCCGGACGCCCCGTCCCTAGCCGACCCCGCGACCTTGTCGAAGGCCGACTTTCCGGCCTGCTCCACGGCGCGCAACGATGTAACCGCGCCCGCGAAGTCCACCTCGATAACTATTTTTGTTTTTATGTCCGCCACGATTATAATGTCCGTATGTGGTTTCTAGCCGCCGTCATACAGGGTTACGGCCTCGGCCTCGCCGCCGTCGGCGTCTTGCTGGGCCTGCTGGTCATGGCGGGCGCGCCGCTAAAAGGCATCGCCATTATTGCCGCCTGCCTCTGGCTCCTTCGCCGCTGCGAGTAGCACCTCTTCCACAAGCGCCAGCATCTCAAGATCGTCCATTCCCGCTCCGTACATCCTCAGTATCGTTCCGCCGTCCACCAAGCCCTTCAGCGCCCTGATTCGCGAGTGAATTTCGAGTATCCGCGCCGCCTCCGGCGTTGGTTCCACCCTCGGGCAGGCGGCGCAGTCCGGCGTGAAGGCTTCCTCCATCTCCGATATCTCCGCGCAGCCCGCGCACGAAACCCCCGGATAATCCAGGCGGAAATGGAGGAAGCCGGTCAGTTTTTTGCGAGTTCGGCCTTCCGCGCGGCGGCCAGCCTCTCCAGGTCTATACACGCCTCGTTCACGAAGGCCGCGAACTGCGTCCATTTGCACATCAGCAGCGCGGCGTTTTCCGGCGTGCATGGCCACGGCTCGCCGCCGTTTTCAAACCCGCGCCAATCGCGCACGGCGGCGGCCGCCAGCAACTCGTCGGCCTTGTCCCTGTCGTACGTCTCCACCGCCGCTTTATTGCGGTATGCCGTTACGGTGGCCGCGCGCCGGATCACCTGCAGGCCGTCGCGCGGGATGTGGCGCACGAGCACCTCAGCATCATCGCCGAACGGCAGCCAGGCTTCGAGGTGTGTGTTTTGTGTTAATGCTGATATATCCATCTTGTTTCCTTTCCGTCCTTGTAAATAATGTCGCCGTTGGAATTTTCGGCGGTTTTCGCCGAAAATGCTTCTCCTAAGTACTTGATTTTTCGAGGTTCATATCCGCAGATTTCGGCGGTTTTCGCCGAAAATGCCTCGAATATCGGTACGCCCTCCGGTTATGTCAGAGGGCTGATGGAGCGCGTATTTATCTGCCGGATACGTAGCGGCGTCAGTATGCCGGCCATCCCGCTGGGCCCGGCGGTGCATGACAGTGCCTCGAATTCCAGAGGATGTCCAATGACGCCCTTTGCCGTTGGCGCGTCGGCGGCCCTGAGTATCAGATGCGGGAACGACAGCGCGAACAATCTCGCCCAGCCGGGGGCGATTTCCGCCCCTGTAAATATCAGCTCGCATTTCTTCCGCTGGTCAACCCTCAGCGCGCCTAACATCGCGGAGCTATTAAAGCGCGGCAGACCGAGCTTGAGCCGTATCTCCGGCAGTCCGTCGTTCGTCGGCTCATCGATGGTTTTCCACGTGTTGCTGGTGTGATAGCCCTTGAGTTTGCGCTTAAACGACAGCTCGAAGCTGTTGACAGGCAGGATGTCGCTGTCCGCCAGCGCCTGTCCGTTGGAATTGTTTAACCGGCAGACAAGTTGCGAAAACAATACCCGGTTGCCGGTCTCAGGCCATGTCACGTTGGCGAATGTGGTCAGATTGTTCGCCCCCCATCCGTTGCTGTTGTCGCCGTCGTTGTTCTCGTGGTCGGCCGTCACGTCGAAGTCGATAGCGCATGGCCGCCCGGCCTCGCCCTTGATCGTGAATCCGCTTATCTTGGCCGAGGCATACTCAAACAATGAGATCCTTTTGTTGATGGCGATCGTGGCGAACAGCCCATCGATATTACCGGCTGGAATTACGTGCGACTCGTAGGCGCCGCCGGCACATAAAACAGGGACTCCCGGTGTACCCAGAGCGAGCGCCAGCAGTGTGTCCAGCCCATCGTAACGCAGGGCCGCCGACAGTACGCCCGCGCATGTTTCCACGCCCTGATCGCCCTCGAACGCAAACGCGTTGCCAAGCGAATCGTCGAGCAGCACATCCCGCGTGGACTTCATCGTGTCGCCGGTCAAGAGCACGCCGTGGCCCGCGCCGCAGGGCGCTGCGGTTCCCCATATTGCACCCCTCCTGATGGCCGCCTTTACTTCCGTTCCGGATACGTTCGCCATGTCAGTGCGCCTCCTCGATGATTACATCACCACCGCCCTCTCCTGAAGGGGATGATGATGGAAATGGCGGATCAGGCGGGTTCGAACCAGCCCCCGCCAGTACGGGCGAAAAATCTTTCGCCAGTACGGGCGAAAAATCTTTCGCCCCTACCTCAACAAATATCTCCGCTCCCGCCACGGCGGGGTCGAGCATGTGGCGCTCGCCCTTCACCAACGCGATGCCGGTCATGGCATGTACGCCGCCGGTATCCGTTACCACCTCGTACAGTTTTTTGTTATTCATCGGGTCTCCTTGCCGTAGGGGCGAAAATTTTTTCGCCCCTACAATGTCTTTTCAAATCCGGTTTGAAAGTCGATCGAATAGACCGACAGCCGCGACGAATTCAGCACCGGCGCGTCGCCCGCCGGAATAACAGTGTCGATGTCAAGGCCGAGCGTCGTGCCGGAAAGCGCTGCTTCCACAATTTCCAGCATGGCGTAGGAGCCCGCGTCGGCATCCCTGCGGGCCTCGTTGTTCCCGCGCAGGCTCCTGGCCACGACGTAGACCGTGAACGTGATTCCGCGCTCCATCACCGTGCCGCCGGACGGCGTGAAACTCCCGCCGCCCATCACCACAAATACGGCCGGAGCCAGAGCCGAGAGCTGGTCTATCTCGGCCTCGAACTCCCCGGCGTATGTGTCTATCCGGCGGCAGGCATCGCGCAAGGGTGACGCTTTAAGCGCCGCCAGCACGGCATCTTCAATTTCCGCGCGCGTTATGGGCATTACAGGCATCCATCCAGCGTCTCGCGAGTGAAAACGCGGCCCGGCGCGACAAACGACGATGACGCCGCATTGGCGGCGGGAGAAGGCGGCGGTGGGACATCTAAAATAGCCTGGCCGCGCACGATTTTTTCGAGCACACTGAGCGCGTCCTCGTAGCGGGCGCGCCGGGTGTCGGGGATGCTCTCGTGCCGCCGCGCGTAAAGGTTGTAGATGGCAATGTCTGCTGCCAGACATCGGATGAGCGCCGGAACCGGGTTCATCGGCACGCTGTAGCGCATGCCGCAGAACCCGTCTATCAGCGACGAGGCGGCCGAGACCGCCTCGTTGACCCTGGACTGATCGACAGCGCCGGCCCTGTCGTCGTCGGTTAGATCAATTACCGCGTCTAGCGGGATCGCGCGGGTGATGTCGTCGAGCGAGCAGTACACGGGTTCACCCGCTACCGGACGGCGCGGATGCGGCGGACGTGACAATTTCCACGGTCAGCATCGGCTCGGCCTTGAGGCGTTCAGCCGTTTTTTTATCGACATCCACCTCCAGAGGCTCGCGAGTGAAGCATATGCCTGCCCTACAGAACTTCTCCGGCACGGATTTAACAATAAGCTTCATATTCCCTCCTTCTAGCCGAGCCACGGCATGACCAGCAGTTCGGCCGTGCCTCTCCATGTGTTGGTGGCTCCGTTGGCGGCGCGTTCGTTCAACAGGATTTCCCGTGCGGCCGCTTCGTTGCCGGAATGCACAACCAGCAGGTTCGGTATCACGCCAAGCGGCTCGCCCTTAGCGTCCCGAAACGCGATCATCGCGGCCCGCGCGGCGGCGTAGTTGGCGGCGTTCAGCGTGTCCTTCGATCCGTAGGCGAGCTGCCACGGGCCGTAGCCCGCATTGCCGCGGTAGTCCACGCCGTAGAGGAACTGCTTTTTCATGAAAGTGTTGGAATCGGTGGGGCTGTCGAGCGCCGTGAACTGCGCTGTCTGGCGCATCTGCCATATGAGCGGCCTGACCGCCCGCGATGTGTCGAGCAGATACCAGCCGGTGCCGGTGCCTCCGCCGGAGTTCGACACGGTGGAAGCCCCCACCGGGTGATCCGTGTCGAAGAAATACTGCCCGTCGTAGCAGAGCGAGTTGAAGCCGGACACCAGCAGCGCCGCCACCAGCTTGTCGGGATGCACCGCCGCCGCGCGCGCCAACTCCCTCACCCTCGGCGAATACATGCCTATCTGGTCGTCGGCGATGTCATCCCTGTCCACGCTCACCGTGGCTTCGAACGACCGGTTTTTGATGGTGTAGTCGTGAGCCATCAGGTTCTGCACCTGCCGCTCGCCGACCCACTCCCTCATGCCGGGGAAATCGCCGAGCCATGCGTAGGTGGTCTCCCTCCCGGTGGACGGCGCGTCCATCGCTATTTTCTTGTACTGCGGGTCAATGCTCTGGAACAGCTCGTTGAACAGCGTGTTAAAACTTTTGTGCATTCCCGTGAGGGACGCCTGATTGATAATCACTCCGGATGCCTCCTATACAAATTTGACCCAGACGCCGTCGGCGTCCACGTCGAATATCTTTCCAGCCGCCGAACGGGTGTTAGTGGCGCTGGTTCTGGCGACCGTCTGGTCGTCCACGATGTAGCAGTCGTTGCCGATGTCCGCGCCGGTGATGGCGTCTCCGCCCGATGAGTTTCCGAACCGGAAGACTCCTTTTTCTACGTCCACGCTTACGGCTCCGTCGATACCGGACGAGTTATCCGCCCGCGACGCGGCCCGGCCTATGCCGAGCAGTGCTGCCGCCGTGGCGCCGGGCGTTGCGTATCCGGTGGCCGAACGCGCCACGAGCGCCCCGGCAAAAATCTTTTTGGATGCCGCGACCGGCACATTTACAATGTCTCCAGCCCGCGATGGCGTGTTTCTGTCTGTTGTGAGAGCCGCCATGTGTTACATGCCTCCTTCAGTCTTCGGGTTGTGTTTGCGGAACATCTCCGCCGTTATGCCCATCATGCTGTTGATCGCCGACTGAGCGGCATCTATCGCACCGGTTGCCGCGCCGTCCGGCCCGGCGATCGTGCCCATCGGCACGACTACCGCCGCCTTGGCGATAAACACCCTGAACCCCTCCGCATCCGTTCTGGCGTATCCCTCCGCCCATTCCTTCTGCGCCGGCGTTATTTTCCCGTCCTTCATGGCCATCGCCACCAGTTCGGCTGCATCGCGCGCGGCCAGCCTGTCCTTGAGCGACGTGACCTCCATCGCCAGATTACCGCCGGCCTCGTGCGACTGTTTCATCGCCATGATTGTTCCGGACACCTCGGCGTCGTTCGCGTTCTCCGGCAGGCCGATTGCCGCTATCATCTTCTTGTGCGCCGTCACCGCTGTGTCGCGTGCGGCAATAATGCCGCCCACCTTTTCCACGACCGTTGCCTCCGGTGCGCCGTCGGGCAGCCCCAGAAGCGTGTACAGCTCCTTCATTCCGTGTTCCTCCTCTTGCATTGAATTCCCGGCCCGCTTGTTTGCAAGCGGCTCCATGCCGTCGATATTCGGGGCGTTGGTGAGCCCCGCGCTCAATAGCTCAGTCACGCGGCCGTCGCGGCCGCGCCGCACGAATACCGGGCTGATGAACCGGTACTCGCGGGCGGCGATATATGCCTTTGCCCGGTCTGTCCATTCGACATTCGCCCAGATGCCGTCCGGGCCCCTGTTCTCCAGCCCCGTGATCCACCCGGCGGCGGGGGCCTCCACGCCCGCCAGGGTCTGGTGTTCGTAATCGATTACCACGTCATTTTTCCGGCCCGCGAACGCGGCCATAACCATGGCGGCGGCTTCATCGTCCATCAGGAAATCGCCCTTCGGCGTGTTGACATGCCCGGATGGAATAAGCTGAATGGCGGACGGCGGGGCTATGATCCCCGCGCCATCCATCGACCTGCAAACGACAATCCGTGTATCTCTCATCTTCCGCGACTCCCTTCGATGTGATCTGTCAAAATCCGCTTGATTTCCTCCGCGTCGGCCGCGCCCACGCCCAGAAACGGCCGGGCAGGGATATTCATGCGCCGGTCGTGCCCGCGCACGAAGCCAACGCCGGAGGCGGTTTTCTTGTACGCGCCTCGGCGAGTAAAGACGGATCGATCCCGCGATTTCACCCGCCGCATGTGCGCGGCAACCTTCACCGTGCCGCGAAACCCGTACTGGTGCGCGGCGGCGTAGGCGAGCGCCGACGACAGCGTCACACTGCCCGGCCCCACGCGGTAGTTCACGCTGCCGCGCAGGCGGCCCGCCTCGGTGAGTATCTTCGAGTGCTTCTTGCCAAGGAGCGTGGACGATGAAAGGGGCGTCCACGGCCTGCCGTCCGGATCCTTCTGTGCGTTGAACCGGCCCTCGGTGGCGCGCATCATGTATTCGCCGATATTTTTCAAGGCCGGTTGCAGATTCCCCGCGCGGGAGGCCATGCTGCCGGTCTCCACGACCGCGCCGCCATCGGTGATGGTGATTTTCAGCATGGCGGCAGGCCTATGGACGGACGGCGTGGACAATATGGATGTGGTATAATGGCCTTGTGGAACGGCTGGCGGGTTGCGGCCCGATCTGTCGAGGCTTGCCGAGGCGCGCCTGACAGTTGCCGGTTGTTCCTGCACACGGAGCCGCTAATCCGTGAGGCCCTATTTCCTGCCATATAAAAGCGCCCCCATCCTTTGCCTGTTGATATAATCGATGTCGCGCACGGGAATGAATGTCCACGCCTCAAGGATGCCGCCTTTCACCTGTGCCACGAGCAGCAGTCCATCCTTGCCGCCGGTTGCCACGGCCTTGATCACGCGCGCCCTCAGCTCAACCTTGCCCGTGCCGAGGTGTTTTTCGAACGACAGCCAGACCTCAAACGGATCGGTAAGAAGCTCGTCGAGGAAGGGCAGGTAAGCCGACCGCGCGGGATCCACATGCGCGGCCAGAGTGGCGGCGTCAACCAGCACCGGCACGCCGCCGGGAACGTCGAAAACCTTCTCCGCGCCGCCAATCGAGCGCTCCACGGCGGCCCGCATTCCGTCCATGCCTGTCTCTTTTCTGCCGATGGCCGCCCGCGCCGCGTCGAGCGGGATCCTCTCAGGGCGCTTGTACGTCTCCGGGCCTGACGTCACGAGCTTTTGCCATGAGTCAGCCTTTTGGGCGCGCCATTCGTTCATGGATGCCTCCGCCAACGGCCTGCCCCACGCGGTTTCGCCCACGTTGTAATCCCATCCCGGATCGATGCCGTTTGGAATAGTGCCGCTTCGCGTGCCGTCCTTCGATTTCCACTCGTATGTTCCGTCGTCCGGGGCGTCGTCTGGTTCGGTCTTGCCGATGCCCTCCATGTCGCGGCGCGAGAGCGCGAAGACCTTGCACTTGCAGCCCCATCCGTTTGGCGGGTAGTGCGTCTTCCACCACGGATCGTCCCACGGCAGAACAAGCCCGTTCCACGAAAGATGCAACAGACGGGGAGTAACGGAATCTCCGTGGCGGTATTCCCAATACGGGCGCGAGCCAAGCACGTCCGGATCGGTCATCTGCCGGTAACGCCCGGCCACGTAGGCCGCGCGGACGTTCGTGTCGAAGATTACCCTCGTGCGCCAGCCGCGCCCACCGTTGTAGCTCCAGCCGTGTCTATTCACGATCTTGTCGAAGTCGCGGCGGAATTCGTCGAGCGTGACGCCGGACGCGATAGCTTTGTCCACCGCCTCGCGCAGATCGGTTATGAGAGCGGACTTCATCGCGCCCGCAACCACAAACGCGCGGGAATGCTCGCCCTGCCATAATTCCGTCCAGCGGCGCGTGGGCAGGTTGAGCTTTTGCCGGAAGAATTCCACGGCCTCGGCCAGAGGCAGTCGCGTGTAGGAGCTGTCCGTCTCAATCACCGGAGGCCACCTCGTACATGCCCGCCGCCACGGCTCCGGCAAGCGCCATCGTAATAATATCCGTCAGATCGCCGGACGGCATCTCCGGCCAAAGCTCCAGCAGGCTGTCGCGGAAATCCTCGATGCTCGCGGAACGCTCCAGCAGGGCACGGGCGGCAGTCAGCCAGGGCTGTACAGGATCCGCCGCGGGCGCGCCTTGGCGAGCCTCGGCGGACAATTGCCCGGCAAAATAACCGGCGGGGTCGGCGGAAGATGCGGACGTGGCGGACAGTTGGCGTAGAGACGCAAAATCTTGCGTCTCTACGGGCACGGGCGCGCGCGAACCCATACCCCTGTCAAAACGATTTATAACAGTGTCAAGGGCGTTTTCTCCGCCATTAGGCGTGTGTCGGGCCGGCCTGTTGGCCCGAACCGTCACAGGCGGTTCTACGGCGGCTGGCGCGCCTAGCGTCTTTTCCCCTTGCGCCGGCATCGGAATCCCGAATCTCTCATGCACATGGCTTTCGCCTATCCCTCCGAACCCGGCGTCCTTGATAAGGATGCCGAAGATGCGCGCCGTCCTTTCGAGGTCTTCGGCGTCGTTGACCGGCAGCAGGAACTTCGGCACTCCGGCGTCCATGCCGAAGTTGAACGCCGTCCACGGAGCGATGAGCTGATTCCGGATTGTCCGGGCCAGCGATTTGGCGTCGGCCTCCAGCAGGTCGCGCCTGACGTCGCGGGCCTCGGTCTCGCCGCCCAGCCTGCCGGGTGTGGAATCGGTGGAACCCGAATGGCCGAGAACAGCCTTGCTCATCGCGCTGTCGCAGAATCGGGCGAAGCTCTCGAAGCTGCCGGTGTCGCCGCGGAGCTTCGATTCCAGTAGCTCGATCACGGTGGCATCGCTGATGACAGCGGCCGCGTCGTTGGCCAGACCCAAAACGGCGCGCCGCAGCGCGTCTATCTCTCCGGCGCTCGCCCCGGCGCGGTACTTGCCCACGCGCATCGGCACGGCGAACGTGTCGTTGAACACTACCCAGTCCTTCAGATTGTAGTTCTTGAACAGATACATGTAGGCGCACGGGCGCAGGATTCCGCCGCGCGTGGCGATGCCCGATCGCGCAGATGACCGGTGAAATATGAATTTGTTGTGTGGAACCTCGTCGCCCGTCAGGGCGTCGTCGGTGAGCAACAGCGGGTATTTGAGAATCGCGCCCATTCCGGCGGCGGCCGTGGCGCTGGAAAAAAACGTAAACCGCTTCGGATGCACCCAATTTATGCTTTTACACCAGACGCGCCCTCCGGCGATCTCCCACATGATTTCCGACATTGAGAACCCTTTGCCCAGGGCATCCAGTATGTCCCGGAGGGCATCGTCGAAATTTTCAATATATTGCAACATCTCGCGGGCGGCCCCGGCTATCCGCTTGTCCCTCGCCGAATCGGACGCCGGATGGATCTCCCACTCAAGCCCGGCGACGGCCAGCCGACGCACCGACAACACTCCGCCCAGATGACAGTCCTTCTCTTCCATCTCCCCGAATAGCTCGGCCTGCCGCGACACATCCCCCTGATTCGCCTCGCGGAATATCGCGGCCAGCCGGTCGGGAGTGAGGCCGTTCGACGGATATGTCGCATAGCGGTCGTATACCGACGCCACGACGATTTCGTTCGTGATTGGCCGTCCGCGCCTTATTTCGTTGCCGTATCGATCCAGTATCGCCATCACCAGCACCCCCCGCCGACCGCCACCGGGCGGGGTGTTACAGACTCGTACTCCACCGGGCCGCCATATGCGTTATCCGCGGCGTAGACCGCCAGCATTCCGGCAACGGCCGAATCTCCGTGGCGCTTGCCCCCTTTACGGTTTGCGCTGCGGACGTCGGAAATCGCGGGCACGCCTTTTTCAAGCCGCACCGCGCGGTGGTCGTTCAATATGTCGGCGTCCGCCGGAATCTCGATTGTCCGATCTTCGAACCTGACTTTGTACTTGGGCATGGCGTCGCGGTATGTCTCGCGGGTGAGCATCACCCGGTGAATGCGATCCGCGCCGTATCTCTGCATGGCCACCTCGGCCAGGTATTGACCATTACCCCGCGCGTCCAGGGCGCCGGAACGGAAATCCGGCAGGCGGTCGGCGATGAAAAACAATATCTGCTCCTGCTGCTGGAACGGCACGTTCCGGAGTTCCACCGCGAACGGCGCGCGAAGGCTCAGGTTCGGCCTCCGGGCGAGCGGGAGAATCACGGTGAGATCTATGTCTCGGGCGAAATCCTCTCCGAAATAATGCGTCTGTGCCGGATCGAGCGCATCCAGCAAGGGCGCGATGTGAAAGTCCAGCCAGTCCTGGCAATCCTGCCGCCGCGAGGTTTCCGGCAACTGCTCGAAGCCGTCCGCGCATGCCCATCGCAGCACCGGAATATCTCCACTCATGCAGGATTCCACCAGCACCGACGAGAAATAGATGCCGCTGCCCTTCGAGGGCACGCAGAACAGCTCCTCGTCGGCGTGCTCGCCGTAGGAATTGATAATATCCTGCCGCCACGAGGCCTCCGCCTCCGGCGTCCATGTCTTGCCGAGCACCAGGGCGATGCGCCTGTACAGGCCGTCGGCAAGGGCGTCGTCAAGCGTGATACGGTGGATTCCGTATGGGTATTTGCCCTTGCGGACGTCGTTTATCAGCGCGTTGAAGGGGTTGTCGTCGCCGAAGTGCGTGGAGATGACCCGCACCTTGCCGCCCCACATTAAAAACGCCATAGCGGCCTTGATCAGCCCTTGCATGTCGTCATGAAACGCTGCCTCGTCGATGACCGCGATACCCTGCTTGCCGCGCAGGTTCGACGGACGCGAGGACAGCGCCAGAATCTTGAATCCGGACATGAAATCGATGCGGAACGCGTGGATATCCTTGTCGCCGTCCTCGTCGCGGAACATGCACTCCGCGACCTCTCCGGCCGCCAGATTGTACGCCCGCGACCAGAAAGCGCAGGCGTCGATGAACTCGCGCGCCATGTCCTTGTTGTAGCCGATATAGAAGACGTCCATGCCCGCCGCGCCGGCCGCCGTGAGCGCGTCGTCGGCCGCCTCCGCCCACGACAGGCCGACGCGGCGGGATTTTTCGCATATTTTGACGTCGCGCGGGTCGGCGATCCAGTTCTTCTGGTACGGCAGCAGAACGCCGCGTGGTTCCGTTTCGTCCGTCATTCGCCTATTCCCAAAATCTTCTGGCGGATCTGCGCCGCCGTGGCGTCCGACAGGCCGCTCTTCTTCACTATCTTCTCGATGCTCTCAACCGCCTTCTCGGTCTTCTTCTTGAGGTCGGCCTTCATCCGCTCCCTCTGTACGCTGGAGCTTTGCAGCTTCGCGAAGTCGCCCATGATGCGGGTTGTGGCCGCCAGATCGACGCCGTCGGCCAGCAGCAGCTCTATCAGCTTTTTGGCCAATAGCTTGTCGGCCGCCTCGGCCAGCACGAGGCCGGAGGCGGCCTCGCTTACCAGTGCCGCCGCCTTATCCTCAATAATCCGCGTCTCGCGCAGAATATTTAAAAAACTCTTGCCGTAGCGCCCGATCGCCGAGCGGGAGATGTCATAGCCTCTACCCTTCAGAAAGTCGCGGATGTCGTCGTAGGTGGTGTCCGGCTCCACCAGCAGCCCGTTCACCTGTTTCAGAAGGTCGGCCGGCAGCTCGTGCATCCGCCCGTGCCTCCGGCCTTTCACGTGTGGGCCGCCCATCAGTTCAGCTCCGCCTCCAGCTCTTTCATCTCGGCGCGCAGCCGCCGCAATCTGGCTATCAGCTCCTCCAGCCGCCGCCACAGCGCCCCGCAGCCATCAATGTCCAGTTCGTCGAGTTCCCGCCCAACGACGGCCGTCAGCCGCTCTCTGAGGCCGCCTATCTGCGCCCGGGCCTCCGCCTTCACCTCCGTGAGCTCGCGGCGGCACGCTGCCAGCCGCCCCTCGATTATCAGCCGCTCCCGGTTCATCAGCCCGCCTCCGTCCGCCGGGTCCTCTCGCGCACCACGGGGCAGTTCAGGTTGTTCTCGATCATGGTTTTCACTCCGCTCATAACCTCCGTGTTGTAGACAATGTAATCCTTCAGGTCTTGCGCCAGAGACTGTCCCTGCCGGGCTATCTCCTGCGTCTGCCGCAGCAGTTCCACGTTGTTCTCGTACATCCGGGCCATCTCGGCATGTCTGCGGTCGGCCGCGCGGGATAGCAGCGCCGACATGAGCCACGGCCCGATGAACAGCGCGGCCAGAACCGTGCCCACCGGCCACGAGCCGATCATCTCCAAGATCTTCGCCATCGCCGTGATCGCGGCCAGTTGCTCCGCAATCACGTCCCCACCCCGCCGGAGGCTCCACCCTCGCTAAAAATCCTCCTCTCGCACTCCCTTCGCGCCACCAGACCCGGAAGCTTCCTGCCGCCCGCATACACCCACTTTGAAAATTCCATGGCAGCCGCCTCCATGTCCCCCTTGTTGATTTTCCGCCGCAGCGTTGACGCAGACAGCCGCGTGGCTCCGAGGTTGTAGGCGAAGTCGGCAACCGCCGCCAGAGGCGCGGGAGATAGACCGGGACAGAGTTTTCGCGCCGCCGCCAGGTAGAGTTCAGCGTCCCGCGTCATGCGCTCCTCCGCCTGCTCCGGAGTCCAGACGGTGGCCGGCGTAATATCCGGCCCCGTAGCGCCGTAGCCGCACGTGAGCACGCCCGCCGGGCAGTAATACGCGCGCAGGCGCAACCCCTCGAACTGCCGGACGAGCGCCATCAAAATGTCGCGCGCGGATTGCCGGCTGCCGGTGGAATCCGCTACTTCTGCCATTTGATCGCCCGGTCAACGAACCAGAAACCTAATATCATCGACAGGATGCCCCAATCGTTCGCGCTCCATATCTGGCTGGCGAACGCCGTGAGATCGGACGATTCACCCCAGGCCGCGATCATGGCGCAGGCCTTATGGAGGGTTAAGAGGAACATCCACCAGTACGTCACGAACGGGCGCACTGTCTTGTTGATTGCATCAACCCAATAGATGCCGGTGAGCTGCTCCTGCCCTCTGAGCGCCTCGGCGTATGCCCGCATCTGCGCCACTCCGGCGGCTGCGTCGCCTTGCGCGTGAACGAGGTCTATCGCCATCGCCGCCCGCGCGCGGTCGATTTCCAGTTGGAGCTGCGTCATGCGGTATTCGTGCTCGCGGTCTTTCCCCGCGGAGAGATATTTCAGAAACTCCGGCACGAGGCGCAGAACGCCGCCTATGCCGCCGCCGATAAGCGAAAGTAGCTCGATCATTTTCCCTCCGTGAATCCGGCCCGTGGGAACCGCCCTCCGAGGCTCGCGCTGAAGCGAGCGGTTTTTCCGGGGAAATTATCGCGCCGGATGCGCGATACGGAGAGATTACAGGCGTGGGGATGAAGCGGGATAGACGAAACCGTTCGGTGGAAGGGTTTCCAGACAGCGGGCGGGTTCGCCCCCCTGTCGTCAAAAGTCCCTGAACAGCGGCAGCACCGGTGGGGCGATGTCGCTGTCGGGCTTGCCTAGTATTGTGCAGATGTGGCGCGAGGTCAAGCGGTACCGCACTGCCAGCCCGTTGACGGACTCGCCCGCATCATAGTCGGCGCGTATCTGGCGGTTCCTGACTTCCGCCAGCAGATCGCGGCAGACCGGTATCTCCAGACGGCAGCCCGGAAAGCGGCGCGCGATCGCCAGCGCGGCCTCGACGCCCGCAACCTCGGCTATTTCCCGGAGCGCGCCCGGCAGATGAGGGATTATCCCAGCGTCATCGCTCACGTCTGTAAACCTCCTTAAAATTCGCTATGGCGGCGCGGGCTGCCTCTTCGTCGCGGCCGTCGCCGGCGGTTGTGGCCGCCCCCCGTGGTTGCCCTTCTTCCGGGCAGGCACGGGGGAGCAATGTGGAATCCTCCCGCCCCGACGGGGTAGGCCCCGTTGTGGCAGGCCCCCGTGCCTGCCCGGTGGAATTCTCCTGCCCCAACCTGTACGGATCGCGGCGCTGCTCCTCGCGTTTGGCCTCGGCCCTGGCGTCGCGCTTTTCGACCGCCGAGAGTAGAACCTTCGTCAGGTACGCATTGTCCCGCAGCCTGTGCGGCTCCTGATCGCACGTGGTTTGAATGGCTCGTGCCACCTCCGGCGCGGTAACGGCGTACTCGCGGCCGTAGAACCTGAACCTGCCCTCGCGCATGATTGACACCACCTCCGCCAGCACGCGCAGGTGTTTTCTGTCCGCCAGCTCGCCCGACGCGGCGCGGAACAGGTCGAGATACTCGCGCGCGAGCCGGGCCGTGGGGCCTAGCGATGTGTAAAGCTCCAGTATCTCGCGCTGGATGGCCGAGGCCGAAACCGCGTCCAGATCGAGCTTTGCCCCGCACCTGCCGCATTTCACCAGCATCGTTACGCCTCAGCCTCGCGCAGCAACTTCCGCTCGCCCAGCCTGCGGCTGATCTCATAGTCCGCCAGTTCCCGTATCATCACCAGAGCGGTATCCTCGGCGGCGCGCAGCCGGGCCGCGAAGTCCCGCGCCGACGCCTCCAGCATCCGCGTTTCGTGATCTCGTATAGCCTCCATTCCTGTCATGTCCATGTCCTCCCTTCCTATACCCTTGCCATATCCAGAGGGATCGTCTCCCAATGGCCCGTGCCGTTTCTCACCCTGAAAATCAGGTATTCCCGCCGTGCCGTAACCACCGCCGCGTCGGCGATGATCTCCATCGCCTCACGCCATTCGGCGTCGTTGATGTTCAGGCGGCGTAGTCCGAACAGCCTGTCCCTGTCCACGCGCCCGCGAGAGTCCACGTTGAACGCGTCGAACACGATCACGCGCAGATTGCCGTTTGCGCCGTCGCTCCAGCGCTCTATGCAGTTGTCTATCTTCTGCTTGGCAAATTGCAGCTTCTCGTCGAAGTCGAGGAATTTCACACGCTTGCGCTCCACCTGAACGTCGCCCGAAAACCCCGTGAGCGTGTAGTTGCCCTCCTTGTTCGGGGTGAATCCGGCGGCCACGTCGGCGGCGGCGGCGTCCAGATAGGCGTCGATCTCCGCGTTGGCGGTTGCCTTGAACGCCGCGAGCCGCGCGGACACGTCCTGCGCGAGCTTCAGAAGCCTGCAGGCCATGGCGTCTTTTTTGCGGTCTATCGGCTTTACGTATTTTTTCGGAACCGCCTGCCCGGCCGCGTCCAGCCAGTCTCCGGTTTCGTTGATTTTAGCCATTGAACACCTCCGTGCCTGTTTTATACAGGGCGTTTTCGTAGTCTCTGATGTCGCGCACCAGCAGCTCGGCGTGACGCCGCACAAGCCGCAGGTCGCTGTCCCGCTCCAGATTCATGCCGGGTATCACGTCCATCACCAGCCGCGCCGTCTCCACGGCGTTGGCGCGGTGCAGATTCAATTCCGACCGCGCATCTGACATTTTGTTTGGTTCCATCGCTTTCAAACCTCCTTATAGATTCGTCACCAACTGCTCCGTCACCTTCAGCTCGCCCGTGACGTGGGCCTCGATCATCGCCCGCGCCGCGAAGTTGTTCACCATCAGCGGGTAGGCATGCGATATCCGTCTGTTCTTCCTGTCCGTGGACGTAAGCCGTGACGTGAGCGCCGTTACCGCCTCCGGCGCAAAAACGTCCTCCAGCTTAGCCCCCACGCGCCGGAACTTGTGCGCCAGATACGCAGCCATATCGCCGCCGGAGAGAGCGCCTATATCGGCCACCTGCGCCCGGCGTATCACCTCGCGCATATCCACGTGCACCTGCTCGTTGAACATCTGCCGCAGCTCGATCTGCCCGATCAAGACGATTCCGAGCAGCTTGCGGTAGCCATCCTCAAGCTCGTTGAACCGCTTCAGAAACTTGAACGTGCTCGCGTGCAGGTCGTGCGCCTCCTCGATCATCAGCACGCACCGGTAGTTCTGTTTCGATCGCTCAAGCAGCAACTGCCGCACCTGCCTGGTCTTCTGCTCCAGCCTCGACGTCGGCGTCTGCGAGCTGATGTCCAGCACAATAGAGTCGCATATGTACGAGGCGCTGAGCCGCGCCTTGTCGATGATCTGCGGGAATATGACCAGCACGTCGCCGTCGCGCCGGAGCTGTTCCACCACCCGCTTGCGGATGACCGACTTGCCCGCGCCCACCTCGCCGATCACCGCCAGAAACCCGCCGTGTCTCGCCGCGTCCAGCATCGCGGCCTCGATGTAGCGGTGATCCTCTCCCATGAACACGTCCGTGTCTTTCTGGATGTCGTCGATGAACGGATTTCTGAACAGCCTGAATTTTTTAAGAACATCTTCCGGAATCATTTCAACCTCCCAATCGATAGTTATTGCCTCATGATCACCCGGCATGTCCGCCGGAACTTGCCGAGGCGTGTTGGATGCCCTTTTGGCCGCGGACTGCCGCAATCCCTGTCCTCGCGGCGGCTGCCCGCGCATCGCGGAGCCGAGAGGACGCCAGATGTCCACGGCGTCCAGTCCCCGCGCCAGCAGCCAGTTGACAGCGCCGGGGTGCACGGCAATGAATTGTTCAACCGTTTCCCTGAAACCGGCCTTCGTCATTGGAATGTAGCCCCGGTTTATCAGCAGATTCACTGCCGGGCGCGATATCCCCAGCTCCGCCGCCAGTTGGCCCTGCGGGATGTCACAGTCGTGCATCAGCCGCTTGAGCAGCAGAGGCTCGAAATCCAGTTTGTACGCTTCGGCCTGCATGGTTAACCTCCGAGTTATATTTGCTCCGGCTGCTCATCAGTGCCGGGCCGCCACGCACCGGCAGACCGGCCCCCGAAGGGGCTCGGTTTCGCTTACTGGAAAAGGGACACCTGCTCTGCTTTCGCGGCCCTTGTTTCCGCCGTAAACTTCCTGACCGTGCTTTCCGAGCGGCCATGCTTCAAGGCGGTCGCCTTCGTGCCGAGTTCCAGGACATCGGCGTTGAACGCCTCGACTTCCTCGGCGGTCAACGGCTTCGGCGGTTGCTTCTTGTTGAAGTAGACCTTCACCATGTCGCGGTGAATTGCCCATGCCTTGTCATCGGTTAAAGACTTCACAAGCATCAGATAGCCAGTCTCAGTCAGGAAGATCATCGGCACCCTGGAACCACCTTTTGACGGGACGAAATTCGTCCCGTCATTCGCCTTTGACTCTACGAATTTCGTAGAGTCAAAGAGCTGGCTGTACTCCTCGTAGGGCACCTCAAAGAAATCCTCTTCCTTGACGAAATGCTTGCGGTTCTTGTAGAAGTTTCTGGCGGCGGTGTTCCTTGGTCTGCCGTGGAATTCGTCCACTTGCCGCAAGGTCACAACGGGCCGCTTGCGGTAAAACATCGGGGTCACTTTTCTATCTTCGATTTTGACAAGACTTCCCATGATTACACCTCCATTGATGTGTTTAGTACGGCTGTACAGGCTTCTTCCGCTTCGCGGAGAATCCAGTACAAACCGGTAATAGCCGGGCCGGAAATATCGGTTGCCCTGGTGTCAGGAACTTTACAGAGTAAATCGGTGAGCAGCGCGAGTTTGTAACGGGTGATGTTAAGGGCGTCTTCTTGGTGGGTATCGCACTTGGGGCAGGTACACATAAGCATTGTCTCCTGTTCAAGGGATTCGGCAAAGTGCCGGGATGTTGAACACAGCGACAATGAGCTGCCGTGGGTATTCGCAATATTCCCCACGCATCCCGGCACCCTTTCCCATGCCGGAGACAAAAATATACCGCTTCTGACGGGTGCGGTAGCCGCATTGTCACCTGTGTTCAGCAGGTGCAAACACGGTACGCCTGAATCGGCTATTTTGTCAAATGATTTCTGCATTGTTCTTGTCCTTATGCCACCTGCTCTGCTTTCGCGGCCCTTGTTTCCGCCGTAAACTTCCTGACCGTGCTTTCCGAGCGGCCATGCTTCAAGGCGGTCGCCTTCGTGCCGAGTTCCAGGACATCGGCGTTGAACGCTTCGACTTCCTCAAGTGACGGCTTCTTGTAGCCTTGGCGCTTGGCGAAGTAGGCGTACACCAAGGCCCGATGAATTGCCCATGCCTTGTCATCGGTCAGGCTCTTCACCAGCATCATGTAACCGGTCAGAGTCAGCAAAATCATGCTGCCTCTATGACCGCCTTTCGTCGGCTTTGGTGGGACGAAATTCGTCCCACCAAAGAGTTCATTCCACTCCTCGAAAGTCGCCTCAAAGTAATCTTGACCTTCGACAAAATGCTTCCGGTTTATCCGGAAATTTCTCTTTGCCGTACCGCGCGGCCTGCCGTGGAAATCATCCACTTGCGGCAAGGTCAAAACGGCCCGCTTGTGAAAAAACCTTGCCTGTATTTTTCTGCCTTCGACTTTGACCAGACTTCCCATGATTACACCTCCATTGATGTGTTTAGTACGGCTTCTGTGATATCTCTGGCCTCTCTGAGGAACCAGAAAAGGCCGGTCAGTGCTTTGTCGTCAAGCGAGAATGCAGGATCGTTAGATGCGTGGCAAACGAGGGTGGCGATAAGGGAAAGCTGGGAGGTTACGGCGTGGAGGGCGTCATGCGGGTGATCCCCGCACTTGATGCAGTAATTCATGGTGGGCTCCTGTACTTTTCCAAGATGGCACTTTCCAAGGTGCCGGGTGGTTGGAAACCGTGTACAGGTACGGCACAGGGATTTCCCCCGAAGGGTATTGTATAGCCCTGTCCACCCGACAGCTCCTTTCAGACTGTGGGCGCAAAAATGCCGCAAATCGTTGCGGTGCCGCCTGTACACTCGTGGTTTCCACGCCACTTGTCCACGAGTATCAGCGGAACCGGTTATTTTGTCAAGAGATTTCTGCATGGTTGCTATCCTTGTGCCGCCTGCGAAGGTTCGCAAATATAACAACACGCGGCAGCGGGCGATGAACCCGCTGCCAGCAGCTCTTCGGCCTCCGCCTCGTCTATCGAATCGCCATATTGCGCCCTGATCCGCGCGTTCGTCTCCGTCGATACCGGCCCTGTAGCGGCTGCCAGCCGCCGGAAAAACTCCGTGACCGGAATCCGGCGGGAGATTCGCTGCGCGCGCGGGGCATATGCCGCCGCGTCCACCACCAGAACCGGGTTTTCCACCGGCGCGGACGGCTTTATCTCCAGCTCCACGCCCCGCTTGTCCATATACGCCAGATTTCCGGCCTTCTCCGCCTGATGCCCGAACACCTTCAACGGCGATTCGTGCCCCACCGGCGGCGCCTCGGCACGGCGCTTCTCCCTGGTCCCGTGCCACTTCACCCCCCACTCGTCCGCGCTGACCTTCTCCATCTCCACCATCGCCTTCTGCGTGTCCGTGTGGCCGGGCGATCTGTATTCGCCGTAGTACGCGCCCGCGTCAAGGCGTCCGTAGTCGTCCATGGGTACAGGCTCCAGCAGCCAGACCATGCCGTTGAAACACACCTCTGCCTTCGGCCATTCATACGGATTCATCACCACCTTCACCTTCTGCCCGGCGGCGTTGGGGTCGGGTATCTGGTAGTGGTTGCCGCATAACCGTACGATCCGAGCACCGTTGGCCGTGCGCTCCCGTTCCGGCTCGCGTATCAGGGCGCAATATATATCCCAGCCCGGGCAAAGGCGTAGTTCATGGGCCTGTATCCGCTGCCAGAGATCGGCGCGGGGCGCTATGTTACGCATCTTCTTGGTGGTGTTCACCATAACCGACCAGTCCAGCGCCCACCGGTTCAGTTCATCAAGCGAGCCGGGCCGCCGGAACCGCAGGCGGCCCTCGAACCGGTTGATGTAGTGCATCATCCCCTCTACCGCGCCCTTGGCGCGCGGGTTGCCCGGCAGATGCGGCTTCAGTTCCACGCGCAGGCATTCCAGCAGCGCCTGGTTGCGACGCGCCCTCGTTATCGAGCCGCGATCGGCCACGAGGACGAACGGCACGCCGTGCATCCGCCATGCGGCGGCCTCGGGGCGATCCTCGCCGAAAAACTTTTTAAACGCTTCTTCCTTGGGTCGGAACGCCTCGAACAGGAACTCCGATCCGTCCTCCGCCCGCTCGCCCTCGGCATAGAAATAACGGAAGTAGAACGCTCCGGAGCAGTGATCCACAGCCACGTACCTCAACAGTTCGCGTTTGATCTCTCTCGCGGTTTTCACGATCTTGTTCCTGTAGAGAGTCATATCGGCGTCGCGCTCTCTCAAGCCACTGCCGCCGTCGTCCAGAAAATACTGGATGCAGTTGGTCACGTCGAACTGCCAGACGTGATTAGGATGCCTTGACCGCATGGGCGTATGCGGCGCGGGACGGTTTAAATCCCTGGCGGACACATGGTGATCCCGTAGCAACTGACGGTAGCGGGAGCTGGACACGTCAACAGCCATGCCCGAATCCGCCAGTATCTCCTGCGCGTCGCAGGCCGGAATAGGGATATCCGTGCTTGCCCGCCGGCTGGCGTGCATCAGCGCGCCGCCCTTTATTACTATTTCCCGCGCCACGGCGGAGCTGCCCTTGTCCGAGCGCTCGGCACGGCGGCGGATACCGCTCCACCTGTGTATGGTGGCCACCGACACGCCGTAATGCAGGGCCAGACGTCGGGCCTCATCCGAAGCCTCGCCGCCGGAGAGATACCTGAGCGCATCGCACACGTTGGCCCTTACCAGCTCCGAAGGCATTTCTACTGCCCTTTATTCGCCCTTCTGGCCGCGACCTGCCGGTAAGCCTTACCCATGCCCCGCGTCAGCGGCAGGTTATCCACCATCACGTCGGGCGGCGGCAGCTCGTCTTCCATGATCTCCCACGGCACTTCCGCCGCGTCGCTCCAGTGCTCGTTCATGTCCAGACGCTCGTCGCAGGCGATCTTGCCGATAAATAAATACAAAAAGTAGAGATGGCGCAGGGCCGAAACCGGCGCGGTCTTGTAGTGGATTTTCTTCTTGACCGCCGAGACCATGAGCTGAAACTCGGTCTGGAACTTCTGGAGCATCTGTATGGCGTCGATCTCCTCCGGCGTCATATCGCCGAAATCCACCGTCTGGCTTAGGCGGGTGATCTCCCTCTCCTGTTTGGTGATGACGTCCTCCTTTGATGCCAGGAGACGCTCTTTGGCCTTGATGGCCGCGGTGTGGTTCTCCGCCTCGCGCTTCGCGTCTTCCTCGATCCTGTCCAGAAGCGCCTGAAAATCGTCCCGGCCCTCGGAAGTAAACGAAAACCGCTCGCCCTTGTAAATAATGTCGCCGTTGGAATTTTCGGCGGTTTTCGCCGAAAATGCTTCTCCTAAGTACTTGATTTTTCGAGGTTCATATCCGCAGATTTCGGCGGTTTTCGCCGAAAATGCCTCGAATACCGGGCGCAGTGAGCGCAGCCAATCGCGCACCGTCTCCACCGGCGTGCCGTTTGCCTCGCAAAATTGCGCCCACGTCAGGCCGAGCGATTTGTATGTCTTGGCCTGGTGCACCCGGTAGAAGACAGCCGCGCGAATCATCTGGTTCTGTGCGTCCTGGTAGGCGAGCGTTTTAAGGATCCCGCGGGCCTCGGCATCTACCCTGACCGCTTCCATCTCCGACCGAAGCCGTGTCTCGACCTCTTTTCCGCGCTCCATGGCTATCCTGTAAACATCATCCATTGCCGCAACATCGGCGCTGCTGTGACTATTGTCCATTTGCCCCCAAACCCTCCAGTGTCTCGATTTCGCGGCCTATCCGGGCGCGATCAGCCTCAAGTTTTGACTTCGCACGCGCCCAGAAGAGCGCCAGCCCCATACCAAGTTCCCATCTGCCGTCCCCGCCGCCCGCGCCGGAACCGCCCGCGCGGCGGACAAACCCGCACGCCTCCAGCGTGGACAGGTGGCACATCACCGTGCCCATCGGAAGCGACACCGCGCGGCCCACCTCCGCGCCGGAGGCCGGTTCGCGCGCGTCGGCCAGATAGCGCAGTATGTCTCCCGCTTTGCGCACCGACGAAATCTGCTTGTATGTTTTGGCCATCAGCGGGGAACCTCCGCGTCATGGATAAACACGGACTGCGTGGACGCCGCCACCGGAAACCCCTTCCATGCGCAGCCGCCGCACGACAGCGGCCAGCGCTGCTGCCGGAAGCGGCACATAGCCTCGTTCACATAGCCTCCGCCCCGGCACTTGCGCTCGGCCGGCCTGCCGCCGATTCTCCGCCCGGCGGCGAAAGGCATCGCGTGTGTTGGCGTATTATTGGCTGTCTTCATTGCGAACCTCCTCCATCTATTTCCTTTAGATATAGAAGCCGTTTATGCTTCTCCTGCTTCTGGCGCGATATTGCCTCGTCTATGCGCTGTATCTCGGCGCGAAGGGCCTCCGGGCCGGGCAGGGCGAACAGCCCCGCAGCGCGGGAGAGCGTCTCGAACGCCGTCCGCCTGCCCGTGGCGATGACAAAGGCCGGAAGCGCGACCACCGGAAACCTGTGGCGCTCCTTGCTCTCGGCCGTCCATGAGTAGAGCATCGACTCGGTGATCTCCCATCCCACAAGCTCGCTCATGTGCGCGGCCACCTGATATCGGCTGAGCGGACAGGCCTTAAGGTCTCCCGATATGGCGGCGCGGAACTCGGCGTCTATGTCGAGGCTGCCCGGAGATTTCACGCCGGACTGGCTAGTGGCCTCGGCCGCGCGTTGAACCCAGTCGAAGAGCGTCGGTTGCTCCGCCATGCCGGAACCGCCCGTTTTTCCTGACGCGGATATGTCTGATTTCTTTTTGTTATTTACCATTGTCAAACCCTGTTTGATTCATGTAATCTGTTCGCATGGGAACAAATCTACCTCCTAAGCGTTACGTGGACTACGGGTTCGCGGCAAGGGAGCGAACGCACGGCTTACTGGAATGGCTAGTTCCGCTGCCGTGCCTCGATTACCAGATGGCAACAGGAAGCTGCGAAGGATTTGTCTGCCCTTCGCACGATGGAGAAGACCCCCTTTGCAAAACCAGGCGGCTCCTCGCCGATCAACTGGCTCTTGTAGTGCAAGTAAATAGATTTGACCCGCTAAATCCTTTATACGGACGGCTGTCTCGGCGTGAGAAAAGCCTGCTCTTAGAAGGCGAAGAGCTAAAGCATGAAGGGCGCGATCCTCGGCCCTACACTGCTCCGGAGACGGAACCGCCAGCCGGAAGCCGCAGGCAAACGCGGCGCGGTAAAGCGCCCGGTCTCGCAGATTGAGAGCCCATACAATGGTTGCTACCACGGGGTTGCATCGAGCTTCGGAGCCGGTAATGGCGGGGTTGTTCATTATAATAATCCTATGCGGCCTTCTTGCGCCGGGCTATGCCGGGGTTATGCGGGAATACGTCCTCCAGCGGACGTCCGACGGCCCGCGCCACCGCCTGCTGTATGCGTAGCGACTTGCCGCGCTGGCTCACCACGATGCTCACTGTGACGCGTGAGACGCCCAGCGCGCGGGCTATCGACGCCATACTGATGCCACGCGCAACAAGCTCCGACTTTATCTGTCTACCTGTGAGCAGAAATGCCTCCATGTTTCAACTTATTCTTGATATAAAGCTAGTTTTATAGACACAATACCAATATAATGTTTCATTTGTCAATAAAATATTTCAAATGACTCACTTCTCCGAAATTATGGATCGAATCCGTTCCCGGACGGGTTTGGAGAGCGACTCCGATCTCGCTAGTTGCTTGGGGTTAAACCGTGCTGCGTTCTCTGAACGTAAAAGAAGGCTCAGCATCCCATACCCGGAGCTGGTCGCATTATCTGACCGCGAAGCGTGGTCGCTAGACTGGCTGTTAACCGGCAAGGAACCCCTCACTCAAGCTTCGATGTTTCAATCAGCCTCCCCGGAGCCGAGAGAGCACGGCAACGGCATCCGCATGTCCGACATGCTCACCAAAACCGCCGAGATCCTCGAATCCGAGACCATCTACCGGACGGCGCTGGCGTCGAACATTAACGCCTTCCATCAGGCTCTGGGCGCCGAAAGAAAAAATGTCGATCTACAGGATCGCGTGACTCAACTGGAAGAGCGCTTACGGATTCTTGAGGCGCAACTATTGGGGAAGCTGGAGATGAAAGTGGCTTAGTAATACGGCTCGCGCCGGAACAACGCGCGAGAAGCCCGGACGGGAAGGTGGTGTATCCGTTCCAGTATATTTTATGACGTGGAGGGGGTTGTGAAACGATTAATCCTTATTTTCCTGCTGATTATATCCGCTTGCGGCGCGAAGGACGGCAACCAGCCGCCGGCAATACGGCTGACCGCATCGCCCTCTTCAGGCCCCCTCCCGTTAACAGTTTATCTCACCGCGATCGTCTCGGATGCCGATGGTTACGTGGGGCAGATACGATGTGTGAAGGATGGCCAATGGACGAGGGTGGATAACGTGGCGTCCTTCCAGCAATTACAAAATGAAGACCGCTACGACTGGGTGGTTTCCTTTTACGGGGAGCCGCCGGGTGAGTATGTATACACCTGTAAGGCGCTTGATAACGACGGCAACGCCACTGAAGCCTCCATTGCTCTCTCATTACAGGAGAATAAACATCCTTCGATCACGCTTACCGCTGACGTAACTAAAGGGTTGGCACCGTTGACGGTCAAGTTTAGTTACGATGCGACGGATCCGGAAAGCCAGATAGTCAGCGTAATCTGTACACACGCCGCTGCGCCATGGGATACTGCGCCATGGGATAATACCGGGAGGTTACAAAACAGTTATTCCTTTAGATTTACTCAAGCGGGGACATATATCGAAAAATGTACAGTGGCAGACATGGGAAATATGATGGCCGAAGCAACTGTGCAAATTACCGTCGATGAAATCCGTATTCCGTTTCCGGATGGAATAACCTACGTGCAGGATATTGTTTATGATCGCCCATCCTCTCTGCTTTGGCTGGCAGTCACGAAGCCTCCAAGACTAATCGCTATGGATATTGCCACTGGGGAAACTGTAAGTTCAATCACACTGTTTAATAAGGATGAAAGTGCTTTTTCGTGCGTCATTAATAATGTGGCTTTTGATGGAGAAAGGTTTTGGATAAGTTTACTGGGTCAAGGTCAAGTGATTTTATACAAATTCGACAAAACGGGAAAATGGATTGCCACCAATACCTTATGTCCCAATGTCATTTACTTAACGGCACGGCTTATAACCGGGATGAAACAGTTTGCCGCCGTTTCGATGTTTTCGCGGAAATTGCCTTCCCGTGCGGATTGGCTCAACGGTTTTCACGAGCATGTCTATC